>PPYE01385805.1_pt1 | contig 24340 bp, 17 predicted proteins | sample 1559881 | NCBI WGS metagenome assembly PPYE01 (sample SAMN08240022, study PRJNA423297) | Human gut metagenome, whole genome shotgun sequencing project. | reverse complement strand
ACCCGTATTCCCGTCCACTTATTATTGTCTTTCAGCATTTGGGACAAGGGGACTTTGGAGACGACCACTTTCTTGTCGGTAGAGGAAGCGTGTACCAGCAGGAGTTTGCCATCTGCATAGAAAGCGATTCCCATGTGGGCTACGTCCAGCCCCGGAGTGTTGGTGGTGATGGCTATGATATCGCCGTCTTTAATCCACGGGAGACCATCGGCGGGAAGTTTGGCTTTGGGAAGATAGTGAATTTCCTTGCCGGACAAGGATTGTTCAATCTTCTTCATTTTGGCTATGTTCTCCGGAGAATTTGCCAGCTGCTTGTAGAGTTGGGGGTGGGAAGACATGTAGGAGATGGACAACCGTTCGGTGTCGGGACTCATGGCGCCCGTTACATCTTGAAGGAAGCCGTTGCGTACGCCATTGTTTATCCAGTCGGCAATATAATGCAGGCGGGAAGTGTACCCGTCGATTTTACCGTCACGGTAACGGATTTTTTGCAGGTTATCGGCGAAAGCGCTTTCCGAGATGTCTCCGTCGGCCAATTTGGGGGTGAGTGTCTCTGCCAGCACATATTCCACCAGCGTGGTGCAGTCTACCTCATCGCAGTTGATGACGAGTTCCTCGGGACCATCTGCCTCCAGCGTATGGGCTACGTATGGCACATCCAGATACTTTATTCCATTGCTCAACATATCTTTCCCTCCCTGGGCAGAAACGGAAGTTACCATGGCTGCGGCGCAGAGGGCGCTGAACATAAATTTAGTCATTGTTTTCATTTTTCTTTCTTTTGATTATTATTGTTCTTGAACGTAAAAAGGATGCAGCAAATTTACTACATCCTTTTTATAAAAGCTTAATCCGGAGGGATTAAATTCAATATTGCCGGATTAAATATTTATAATCCTCCTTTTTATCGAACGGAACAAGGGAGAAACCGTATTCAATGGCGTTCTCTTTGCCCGGACGAATCAGATAGGGTTCATGGGCGGTTGCGCCCCAACTGTCGTCTCCACCGACACCCATCATGCGGTAATCAATGAACAAATCGACCATCTTTTCCGGCAGAGGGTCGGTGAGGTGGCGGTGATGGGTCTTTTCGGTACGCGGAGCGCCGTTGTCAATCGTATCGCCGCTGTCCATACTTTCCAGGGGATAGTTGGAGGCGTTCAGCTCAAAGGTGCGGTCGGCGATGAGCAGCAAACCACGTTGCGTCTTATCGGTAAGGGCGCACCAATAGATGTCCGTGCGATGGTTGTTCTCCTGTGGGCGGACATACGGCTCGTACATATCCTTGACCGGGATGGCGTACTCTCCGATGAACTGGGAGGTACGGCGGTCTCGGTAATTCTCTTTCGGACCGCGACCGTAGTAGGTCAAGTCTGTAAAGCTTTCCGGCAACTGCATCCGCAGGCCCACACGCGGTATCATCGGAGCTTGGTCTCCTTCGGCCACGAACCGGTTGTCTACCTTGATGACTCCGCTGGCATATATCTTATAGGTGATGTCCCAACGGGCATCTGTCTGTGGAAAACGGTAGGTCACCTTTATTGTCGTGGCATTGCTGCCCGGAGTCACTTGGAAACTTTCGGCTTTTGGTTCTTGATAGCTTGCCTCTTTCCAGGCTTTGAGGCGGACGGGGAGGTTGGCTCCATAATCATTGTCCGTCGGTGCACGCCAGAAGAATGGGCGGGGACCTTGACCGTTCAGTATGTACTCGTGCTTCTTGTATAAATAGGAGGTGAGCAGACCGCTTTGCTTGTCGAAGGTGGCTTTGAAGTCGGGACCGGAGAACGCCACCAAATTTCCCTCTTCCTTAGAAGTGGCGGGCTGCTGTGCCGTAGCCTCTTTCTTGTAGAAAGTATGGACGTAGGTCTGTTCGCGTGCGATGACCGTGCCGGCCGGGAGGAAAGGCTCTGCCGTCTTGATGGCTGCATAGAACTCGATACGCACATCTCCCGTTGTCTGTTTCTCTTTGGGTATGCCGTTCAGGAAGCCGGTGGTTACCGTCTTGCCCGGTGCGGCATGGATATTTTCAATCTTGCCACGGTAGACTTCCTTTCCGTGGTCGCGGATGATGTAGTAGAAGTCGTACTTGTCGAGATTGGTGAAGGAGAAATCATTGCGGATTTTCACGGTGGAAGTCTGCTTGTCGAAATCAAGGAACTTGATGTTCTGGTATACTTTTCCCATCTCTTCTGTCTGCGGCTTGACACTGCGGTCGGGGTATACCACGCCGTTGATGCAGAAATTGCCGTCGGAGGGCGTGCCGTTCTCGCCATAATCGCCGCCATAGGTCCAGTATTTACGGTCGTCGTCTGTCTTGGCGGCAAAGCCCTGGTCTACCCAGTCCCAGATACAGCCGCCCTGGAGGATAGGATATTTCTCGATGATGTCCCAGTAGTCCTGGAAGTTGCCGAGGCTGTTGCCCATGGCATGGGCATACTCGCAAAGAATGAGGGGACGCGTCATCTCCTTGTTCCGGGCATACTTTTCCAGATAGGAAGGGGAAGCGTACATCGGGCAGTAGATGTCCGTATTCCATTCCAACAGTGCGCGTTCATACTGGATGGGACGACTGTCGAGCGTCTTCAAGGTGTTGTAGGTAACGTAGAAATTCAATCCGTTTCCGGCTTCGTTGCCCAGCGACCAGATGATGACTGACGGATGGTTCTTGTCCCGTTCGTACATATTCATGGTACGGTCGAGGTGGGCATTCATGAAGAGCGGATTGTTTCCCAGCGTGCCGCCTACACGCAGGTCGTAACCCATGCCGTGGCTTTCTATATTGGCTTCGTCGATGACGTAGATACCATATTCGTCACAGAGTTCGTAGAAACGTTCCTGCTGGGGATAGTGACAGGTGCGGACGGTATTGACATTGTATCTCTTCCAAAGCTCGAAATCTTTCTTCATCAGTTCTTCGGAGACATAGTGACCGGTATTCTCGTTGTGTTCGTGATAGTTCACGCCTTTCACGAGGATAGGTTGTCCGTTTACCAACAGTTGCTTGTCCTTGATTTCCACTGTACGGAAACCTACTTTGCAGCTTGTCGCTTCAATCACATCTCCGTTCGGGCGCTTCAAGCTGACGACGAGGGTATAGAGGTTGGGCGTTTCGGCTGTCCATTGCAGGGGTTCCTGGATGGTCTTCTTGGTGAATTCCACTTCCGTTTGGTCACCGCTGACCTGAGTAGAGGACTGGGCTATCTGCTGGTCGTTCTTGTCCAGCAGGCGGTAACCAACGACAAATGGGGAATTTTGTCCGCTTTCATTGGTAAACTGCACCTTTACCTTGAGGATACCGTTCCGGTAGTTCTCATCCAAAGGAGACTCCACCTTGAAGTCCGTGAGATGGATTTGAGGCTGGGCATATAAGTAAATGTCCCGTTCGATACCACTGATGCGCCAGAAGTCCTGGCATTCCAGATAGTTGGCATCGGAAAAGCGGTGTATCTGAATGGCAATGACATTCTTCCCTTTCTTGGCAATGGCGCTGACGTTGAAACGCGCCGGAGTCTTTGCATCTTTACTCATGCCTACAAACTTGCCGTTGAGGTAGTAGAAGGCTGCCCCGCGTACGCCGTCGGCACTCAGGAAAATTTCCTTATCGTCCCAGTCTCCCGGAAGAGTGAACTCGCGGCGGTAGGTGCCGGTGGGATTCCATTCTTGGGGAACGTATGGAGGATTGGGCTTGTCCCAATAGGGAGGATAGCCCGAAGAACAGAACTCATAGGGATGGTTCACATAGATGGGCGTACCGAATCCCTGCAACTCCCAGTTTCCGGGTACATTGATGTCCGGCCAGCGGCTGGCGTCCACACGGTCCATCATGAAGTCCGTGGGGCGGTCGGCGAAGGTTTCCACATAATGGAATTTCCATTTCCCGTTAAGGGACAAGCGGAAGGTTCCGTTTTGGCGGTCATTGATGACGGCATCAGCCTCCGTGACGTAGGAGGTGAACGTGCTGCGGGCAGGCTCCCGGTTGATGCTTGTCAGCTTGGGGTTGGTAATCTCTTCGTAGCGATTGTTCTCCTGAGCAGTCAGGGCAAAGGGAAACGCTGCGAGGCAAGTGAGTAAAAAATACTTTTTATTCATAATTGCTTTTATTTCTTTGTGGTAGGTTCAGAGACCGGGAATACGAGCCCTTCACGCAACCACTTCTCCAGTTCTTCCGTCCATTGACGCTTGTAGGTGAAGTTGTCCCGGAATCCCCAGCCATGTCCGCCGGTGGGGTAGGCATGCAGGCTGGCAGGTACTTTATGGTCGCGCAGGGCAAGGAAGTAACCGATGCCGTTGATGGGCGGCACTGCGTCATCGTCCGAAGAAAGCATGATGAAAGCTTGCGGAGTGCGTGGGGACACTTGCCTTTCGAGGGAGTATTTTTGTTCCAGTTCCTGAGATGGATTTTCTCCGATAAGGTTCTTACGGGAACCTCCATGGGTAACGCCTTTCTGCATGGAAATCACCGGATAGAACAAGATCTGGAAGTCGGGACGGGTCTTGTCACTGCTGTATAGTGTGGCAAGCGAAGCTGCCAGATGGCCGCCGGCAGAAGCGCCCATGATGCCTACACGCTGAGGATTGACACCCCATTCGGCGGCATGTTCGCGTACCATGCGGATGGCTTGTTCGGCATCGGAAAGGGGCACTTCATGGTGCCCGTTGGGCATACGGTATTTCAGTACTGCATAGGTGATGCCTTGTGTGTTGAACCAGGGAGCCATGTCGTGTCCCTCGTGCTTCATGGCCAGCCCCCCGTAGCCGCCTCCCGGACACATGATGATGGCCATGCCGTTGGGGTGGGAGGCAGGGTACACCGTAAGGGTAGGGGTGGTGACATCGGACACCCATTCGTTGTTATGGTTCTGTCCGGAATTGGTCAGTTCGTTGTTATTGGGGGCACCGTTGGGCCATAGGGGCAGCTCAACGGGCTTTTGTGCAGATAACATGGTCGCTGCAAATAGAAAAGATAAAAGTAGAATCTTTTTCATGTTCTTGGTATTTAAAAGTTATTTGGTTTTCATGGAAGCTTTGATGAGGTAGAATATCAGAATGGCATAAGCACCCAGCGCCAGCACTTCGGACCAGGTGTTCTGCAACCATGCATCGTTTACGAGGTTGATTCCTCCGAAACGCATGGCAGCACTTGCCACGCCCATCAATGCACCGCCGGCAATGAAACCGGAGGCAAGCAGGGTACCTTTCTCCCCGCGTTCGGCATTGAGAGCGGCATCCTTGCTGCGGCTGGTCACGTACCAGTTGATGGCACCGCCCACTACCAACGGAACATTCAGTTCCAATGGGATGAACATACCCAATGCAAATGCCAGTGCGGGAATCTTGCAGAAGTTGAGGATGACGGCCAGCACTGCACCGATGCCGTAGAGCAGCCAGGGCGCACCCACACCGTTCATCAACGGTTCGATAACGGCCGCCATGGCATTGGCTTGCGGAGCGGCCAGCTGTCCGCTGGTGAAACCGTATGTCTTGTTTAGGATAATCATTACACCACCTACGGTAGCGGCAGAAACGATGGTTCCGAGGAACTTCCAGGTCTCCTGCTTGGCAGGCGTGCTACCCAGCCAGTAACCGATTTTCAAGTCTGTGATGAAGCCTCCCGCCATGGACAGTGCCGTACATACAACACCGCCCATCACCAGTGCCGCAACCATCCCTTCGGGACCTTTCAGCCCTACGGCTACCATGACTACGGATGCCAGGATTAATGTCATCAGCGTCATTCCGGATACGGGGTTTGTGCCCACAATCGCAATGGCATTGGCTGCCACGGTGGTGAACAGGAAAGCGATACCTGCAACAAGCAGGATAGCTACAATGGTATGTGTCAAGTTGCCCTGCATCACATCGAAGTAGAAGAAGAGAACAACCAGCAGCAGCGTGATGATGGAACCGATGGCGATAATCTTCATAGAGATGTCCCGCTGTGTGCGTTTCACACTGGCTTCCACGTTGGACTTACCTCCCATTTCCTTGGCAGCCAGTCCTACGGCACTCTTGATGATGCCCCAAGACTTGATAATGCCGATGATACCTGCCATGGCAATGCCACCGATACCGATGCTCTTGGCATAGTATTTGAAGATTTCTTCCGGAGCCATAGCGCCTATGGTTGCCGTGATTTCGGGGTTCCATTGGTTCAGTACGGAATCTCCCCAAATCATGGACATACCGGGGATGATAATCCACCATACGGCCAGTGAGCCGGCACAGATGATGGACGCGTATTTCAGTCCCACAATATAACCCAGACCGAGCACGGCAGCACCCGTATTAACCTTGAATACCAGCTTGGCTTTCTCGGCCAGCATTTCGCCGAAGCCGCATACGCGGGTAGTGAAATTCTCGTTCCACCAGCCGAAGGTTGCCACGATGAAGTCGTATAGACCTCCGATAATACCAGCCATGAGTAATGGTTTTGCCTGGCTGCCGCCCTTTTCACCGGAGACGAGCACTTGTGTGGTGGCTGTCGCCTCGGGGAAGGGATACTTGCCGTGCATGTCGCTCACGAAATATTTGCGGAAGGGGATAAGGAAGAGAATACCCAGCACACCTCCCAGCAGGGAACTGATAAAGACTTGTGCAAAGGTGACGGTGATTTCTTTCGGATAGGTCTCTTGGAGAATATAGAGTGCCGGAAGGGTGAAGATGGCACCTGCCACGATGACGCCCGAGCTGGCACCGATAGACTGGATAATGACGTTTTCGCCCAATGCGTTTTTGCGTTTGGCGGCACCCGATACGCCGACGGCAATGATGGCGATGGGGATGGCGGCTTCGAATACTTGTCCCACCTTCAGCCCCAGATAGGCGGCTGCGGCCGAAAAGAGGATGGCCATCAGAATACCCCATGTCACCGACCAGGCATTTACTTCTGAATACTTCTTATCCGGGCTCATCAGAGGGTTGTACACTTCTCCCGGTTTCAATTCACGGAACGCATTTTCCGGTAGTCCGGTAATAGGTTCTTCTTCTTGTTTCATAGGTTTTGTAGTTTTATGTTTTTCTTTAATAGACTTCAAAGAAAGCAAAAAAAAAGGAGATTTAAAAAAATCTCCTTAATTCTGTATGGTAAAATGCTTATTTGGCATCTTTAGCGGTCATGTCCCCTTCGATAAATAATCGCATGATTTCCGTTTTGGCATTGGTGCGCAGGGTAATGGATTTCTTGAAGTGTCCGGGGTATCTTCCGGTTCCATTATAAGTTACTTTCACTGTTCCAGTCTTTCCCGGTGCTATCGGTTCTTGTGAATATTCGGGAACGGTACATCCGCAGGAAGCTACAGCCTGATGGATGACAAGCGGAGCATCGCCTACGTTCGTAAACTTAAAGGTGTAGCTGACCACAGGACTGTTTTCGGAGAATGTGCCGAAGTTGTGGGTGGTCTGTTCGAATTTGATGTCTGCCTTTCCTTGTGCATAGGCATAACCGATGCTCATAACCAGCAGCATCATATAAAAAACGACTTTCTTCATGTTCTTATCTTTTTTATATTTCAACGGCGCAAAGGTAACCCATTTTCATTAAAATAATGCCTATGGCGTGCGAAATTGTATTAAATCGGGCTCAAAAGGTCTCTGTACGAATGATAAGCAGGGAAAAATAGGGGAAGCGGATGGTCGCTATCCGCTTGCTGTCATTGATATACTTCTCTTCCGGAGTGCCTACATTCTCAAAATAGTGATACCGGTATTCGGGATGCAGGCGGATGCAGCGGTGAATCTCATCGGTGCATCTGGACAGCTTCATGATGACAACCGCACTGTTTTCGCTTGTCAGTTTCTCTATCTCTTCTGTCGTAGTAATGCCGGGTATCACCGTCAGCCGCTCTTCCTGGCTGGCCACATGGAGCCCGCCCAGTGCGCCGGCGGCAATGAAGGCGGGGATACCGGGGATGTGCTTCACGGGGATGCCGTCTGCCTGCAGTTTGTCATATACATAATGTATGGAAGAGTAGAATCCGGCATCTCCTTCGGCAACGATACAGACCTTCTTTCCTTGTTGCCGGAGGGTGGAGCTCTCCATATAGACCTCGTCGTAGGCGCTCAGGGCTTTTTCGCGCTGTTTGCTCATGGGGAGTGGAAAGCGGTGCACCGTGTTTTCCGGAATGTCGAGTTGCAATAGGATGTCGGCTGCGCGTGAAACTCTGTTTCCATCTTTGGCCAGTGTCTCGGGACAGAATATACAGTCGGCTGTCTGCAGGGCTTTCAAGCCTTTTATGGTAATCAGTTCCGGTTCGCCGGGACCGAGAGATACAAATATGACGGGGAACATTTGCATGAAGACATTAAAGGTTAAAAATTAAAGAACAGCAAAACGGCTACAAAAGTGGGGAAATAATCAGTAGCAAACAAGATATTCGCTATCTTTGTTATTTACTAAAACAATCTGTTTTTTATGGATTATCAACTGAACACCCGCTTGAATGGCAACATAGCCATGACTTCCAGCTACCATGAGCGTGCGTCGCTGCAACGTGACAAGACTCTGTATAAATTCATTTGGGTACAGAGCGGTACGCTGACTCTGGAAATAGACCATATCCCCATGCGCCTGGAAAAGGATGAAATCGTGACCTTGACCCCGTTGCATCACCTGGAGGTAAAAGAGGTGGACGGTGAATACCTGACGTTTGTATTCAACAGCAATTTTTATTGCATCTATGGACATGACAACGAGGTCTCTTGCAATGGATTCCTTTTTTATGGCTCTTCCCAGGTGATGAGACTGGCACTTTCTGCCGGGCAGTCTTCCAACCTGCATGACATAGTCCGCATTTTCCGGCAGGAATCGGTCATCCATGACAATCTGCAGGAGGAGATGCTGCGCATTGTCTTGAAACGTTTCATCATTACCTGCACACGCATTGCGCGCCAGCGTTTTGGGGTGGGGCAGGAGAAGGAAAAGACGTTTGACATCATCCGGCAGTATTACGTATTAGTGGACCGGCATTTCAAGGAGAAGAAGCAAGTGCAGGATTATGCCGATATTCTTTGCCGTTCTCCCAAGACACTTTCCAATCTGTTCTCGACCTGCGGGTTGCCTTCCCCTTTACGGGTGATTCATGACCGCATTGAGGCAGAAGCCATGAGATTGCTGCTGTATACCCACAAAAGCGCTAAGGAAATCAGCTCCATTCTGGGCTTCGAAGACTTGTCCGCGTTCAGCCGTTTTTTCAAGAAAATGACCGGCGAGAGTGTCTCGGACTACCGGAAAAGAGTGAAACGGGAAGAATTGCCAACTGTTGCGGAATAATTGCCATTTCGTACGTGGTGGAAAACAAGGAACTTTGCAAAAACAAAAATCAAGTCATATTACTGAAACCATTTAAAAAGTAGAACAAAGATGAAAACGAAATTGCAAAACTTGTTTATGGCTGCGTTGACGCTGGCCGCTTCCACTCAAAAGTTGGGTGTTAATTTGATTCGTGTAGCCATCCTGGTTATTTTCGTATGGATTGGTGGGTTGAAATTCTGGAATTATGAGGCTGAAGGGATTGTCCCTTTTGTGGCGAACAGCCCGTTCATGAGCTTCTTTTATACAAAGAGTGCCCCGGAGTACAAGGAGTATAAGCTGAAAGAGGGCGAGTTCAATGAGGCGAAACATCAGTGGCACGTGGAGAACAATACGTATGGTTTCTCCCACGGTCTGGGCATTCTGATTATGGCCATCGGCATCCTGACATTTCTGGGGATATTCTCTCCGAAAATCGGACTGGCGGGAGCCGCACTTGCCATTGTCATGACGATGGGTACCCTCTCTTTCCTGGTGACAACCCCTGAGGTGTGGGTGCCCGACTTGGGAAGCGAGGAGCACGGCTTTCCGTTGCTGACGGGGGCAGGGCGCTTGGTCATCAAGGATACGGCCATTCTTGCCGGTGCCATTGTCGTACTGTCTGACAGTGCAAAAAGAGTATTGAACCAATTAAGGAAATAGACGTATGAAACAGTATGATGCCATTATCATCGGATTCGGCAAAGGCGGAAAGACGCTGGCTGCCGAGTTGGCAAAACGGAAGCTGGACGTTGCCGTAGTGGAGCGTTCGGAAAAGATGTACGGAGGGACATGTATCAATATCGGTTGCATTCCCACAAAAACATTGGTGCATGCGGCGGTATATACCAGCACCTCCATTATGGAACTGACTGAGCTGCCGGTACAGCTCGTCATTGTAGGTGGGGGATACATCGGACTAGAATTTGCTTCCATGTATGTTTCATTCGGTTCGCAAGTCACGGTGCTCGAGGGCTCTTCCGAACTGATATCCCGGGAGGACCGGGACATTGCGGACAGTGTCCGGGAGGTATTGGAACAGAAAGGAATCGTTTTCAGGCTGAATGCACGCGTGCAGTCCGTGAAAGACTCTGACGTCATTTACCGGGATGCGGTCACGGGAGAGGAACATCAGTTACACGCAGATGCCATCCTGCTGGCTACCGGCCGGCGTCCGAATACGGCTGGCTTGAATCTGGCGGCGGCAGGTGTAGAGGTGAATGAGCGCGGTGCCATTGTGGTGGACGACTATTTGCAGACTACCAACCCCAAGATACATGCTATCGGTGATGTAAAGGGCGGTTTGCAGTTTACCTACATTTCTTTGGATGATTACCGCATTCTGCGCGAAGACCTTTTCGGGGCGGGAGAACGCAAGGTGTCCGACCGTGACCCGGTGAGCTATTCGGTATTCATCGACCCGCCGCTTTCACGCATCGGGCTGAGCGAAGCGGAAGCACGCAAGAAGGGATTGAATATAAAGGCCAACAAGCTGCCGGTAGCCGCCATTCCGCGTGCCAGGACTTTGGGCGATACGAACGGACTCTTCAAGGTGGTGGTGGACGCCGATACGGACAAGATAGTGGGATGTACGCTGTTTGGTCCGGAATCGAGCGAGGTCATCAACCTGGTGGCAATGGCTATGAAGACCGGGCAGGAATATACCTTCCTCCGTGATTTTGTCTTTACACATCCCAGCATGAGTGAAGCACTGAATGACTTGATGGGCTTTTAAAGATTATTTAGGCACAATATCCGTCAATTTGCAGGAAGAGCATTTGCGTATCTCCCCAAAAATGACGAATATTGTGCCCGAATTCTATAAACCCCAATAGTCATGACCCGGATATCTGCCATAGGCATTGCACTGCTGTGCATTTTATGCGTAACCTCTTGCGGCTTAAAATCAAGACAGACTACTACCGAATCTTCTTCCGAAACGGGCTATTCTCCGGTTACGACAGACACGGCAGCTACCATTGTACCGTGCTATGCCAAAGGCTATACGGTGAAATATCTTCCGCACCATGTCCGTCTGGTGGATATACACGACCCTCAAAAAGAAAGCAGCAGCACTTTCCACTATGCGCTGGTACCGAAAGGCATAAAGCCTGTCGGAATACCGAGCGACTATACGGTGATTGAAACGCCGGTGGAGCACGTCATGTGTATGACATCCCTGCAACTTTCCAACTTCATCCGTCTGGATGCCTGCAATTATGTGGTGGGCATCACCAGTACGCGCCATCTCTTCAACAAGGAGATGAACGACCGTTTGAAGTCCGGCGAGACCGTGAAGATTGGTATCGAAGGGAACTTTGATAATGAAGTGATAATGAGCATGAATCCGGATGTTATCTTTATCTCTCCTTTCAAGCGGGGTGGATATGATGCCATGCGGGAAATCGGTATTCCACTGGTTCCCCATTTGGGATATAAGGAGATGACCCCGTTGGGGCAGGCTGAATGGATAAAATTCATCGGCATGTTTATAGGCCGGGAAGTGGAGGCGAATGAAAAGTTTGCTGCGATAGAGAAGCGCTATAACGAATTGAAGGAGCTGGCTGCCAACGTGAAGAAGCGTCCGATGGTATTCAGCGGAGAGATACGGGGTGGCAACTGGTATGCAGTGGGAGGAAAGAGCTTTCTTGCCGAACTGTTCCGTGATGCCGGTGCGGATTATTTCTTGAAAGACGATCCCCGTTCGGGAGGTGTCACGCTGGATTTTGAAACCGTATATAGCCAGGCGGAGAGTGCCGACTATTGGCGCATTGTCAACAGCTATGACGGGACATTCACGTATGATGCCTTGAAGTCCCTCGACCCGCGTTATGCCGATTTCCGTGCGTTTCGTGAGAAGGGAGTGGTATACTGCAACATGCGTGAGAAACCCTTCTACGAAAGTATGCCCATGCAGCCCGAAATTGTATTGGAAGACTTGATACATGCTTTCCATCCCGATTTGTTGCCTGACTATAAACCGACTTACTACGAACTGCTGAAATGATAAAAAGACCCGTACTTCCGTTGATGTTGCTGACACTGGCATCTATCTTTCTTTTTTTCCTGCTGAACCTGCTTTTGGGGTCGGTTCACATTCCTCTGCGCTCCGTGTGGAACATATTGTGGGGAAATACGGATGAATCCGTTATTTGGCAGAATATTATCTGGAAGTCCCGCGTGCCCCAAGCGTTGACGGCATTGGTGGCGGGAGCAGGGCTGTCAGTCAGCGGTCTGCAGATGCAGACGGTGTTCCGCAATCCGCTGGCAGGGCCTTCGGTATTGGGCATCAGTTCAGGTGCCAGCCTGGGTGTGGCTTGTGTGGTATTGCTGTCCGGGGCGATGGGCGGTGTGGCATTGAGCCGTTTGGGGTATATGGGCGAGGTTGCCTTGTCGGTTGCCGCCATTATCGGTGCGCTGGCTGTGATGGCGCTCATTGTCTATGTCTCCCAGAAGGTGAAGGGCAACGTGACGCTGCTGATAATCGGTGTGATGATAGGCTATGTGGCAAGTGCCGTCATCGGCGTATTGAAATATTTCAGTGTGGAGGAAGATATACGTGCATATGTCATTTGGGGATTGGGTAGCTTTGCCCGTGTTTCGGGCGACCAGATGGTGCTGTTTGTCTGCATCATGGCTGTGCTGCTTCCGTTGTCCTTCCTGCTGATAAAGACGATGAATCTGTTGCTGCTGGGCGATGGCTATGCACGCAATCTGGGACTGAACATCAAGCGGGCACGCCTGCTGGTTATCTCATGCTCCGGTGTGCTGGTGGCTATTGTAACGGCCTATTGCGGTCCGATTATGTTTATCGGATTGGCGGTTCCCCATCTGTGCCGTGCCATCTTCCACTCTTCGGACCATCGGGTGTTGATGCCTGCCACATTGCTGGTAGGCGCTTCCCTGGCATTGGTCTGCAATCTGATAGCCCGTATGCCCGGCTTCGAGGGAGCTTTGCCGGTCAACTCGGTGACGGCACTGGTAGGTGCGCCGGTAGTGGCTTCTGTACTTTTTAGAAAACGGAAAGGAGAATTGAATGAATAAGGAAACCATACATATAGAGAATCTTTCCATCGGTTACCCCGGTAAGGGGGATGTGAAAGTGGTGGCAGACGGCATTTGCGCCGGAATCAACAGTGGTGAGCTGACTTGCTTGTTGGGAGCTAATGGAGTGGGGAAGTCCACGCTGCTTCGTACGTTGTCTGCCTTCCAGCCAAAACTTGGAGGAAACATATTTATTGAAGGAAAAGAGATTGGGGACTATACCGACAAGCAGCTTTCGCGCGTCATTAGTGTGGTGCTGACGGAGAAGTGCGATATACGCAATATGTCCGTCGTAGAACTGATAGGTCTGGGGCGTAGCCCCTACACCGGTTTCTGGGGAACTCTTTCGAAAGAGGACAAGACTGTGGTGGACAAATCCATCGCCCTGGTAGGCATTCCCCACCTGGCACACCGCATGGTGCATACGCTGAGTGACGGTGAACGGCAGAAGGTGATGATAGCCAAGGCGCTCGCCCAGGAAACTCCCGTCATCTATCTGGATGAACCGACAGCTTTCCTTGATTTTCCCAGTAAAGTAGAGATGATGCAACTGCTTCACCAGCTCAGCCGGCAAACGGACAAGACGATTTTCCTTTCTACTCACGACCTGGAACTGGCCCTGCAGATAGCGGACAAAATATGGCTGATGGACAAGGTGAACGGCGTAACTATCGGTACGCCCGAGGACCTTTCGTTGAACGGCAGCCTGAGCAACTTCTTTGCCCGTAAGGGTATTGCCTTTGATTTGGAAACGGGACTGTTCAGGGTAGCCAATGAATATACCTCCCAGATACGCTTGGCGGGCCACGGGCAGAAGTATGCCATGGTGCGCAAGGCACTCCAGAGAAACGGGATTCTGGCAAACCGGAATGTTGAATCGGAGATTTATATCGAAACCGGAGATTTGAAGGGAGACGGCAGCTTCGTATTCCATCGACTGGGCAAGGAGCCGGTAACAGTGTACTCCATTGAGAAATTGCTGCAAATAGTCTTGTCATTCCATTCCCTATGATGCACCATTCTGCAAAGGATAATTATGTCCACTTAACGACGACTCCGGTCCCCCGGCTGATTACGTCATTGGCTGTGCCGACCATCATCAGCATGCTGGTGACGTCCTTCTACAACATGGCAGATACCTATTTTGTGGGTAAAATAAATACCCAGTCTACGGCTGCCGTAGGTATCGTGTTTTCTGTGATGTCCATTATCCAGGCTGTGGGATTCTTCTTCGGTCATGGTTCGGGGAACTACATCTCCCGTAAGTTGGGGGCGCAGGAAACGGAGAGTGCCGAGAAGATGGCATCCACCGGCTTCTTTTTTGCCTTGTTTATCGGAGCGGCTCTGGCTGTGCTGGGATTGCTGTTCCTTACACCGCTTTCCCTTGCTTTGGGGTCGACGCCTACTATTCTTCCGTATACGGAGCGCTATTTGGGAATCATTCTGCTGGGTACTCCTTTTATGACCGCCTCATTGGTGCTGAATAACCAAATACGTTTTCAAGGTAATGCGGCGTATGCCATGGTGGGGATTGTGAGTGGGGCGGTCATCAACGTGGTGCTCGACCCTATCCTGATTTTTGTATGCGATATGGGCATATCCGGTGCCGCACTGGCCACAGTAGTCAGCCAGATATGTAGTTTCATCCTTTTGCTATATATGGGGCGCAGAGGAGGAAATATACGTATACGTTACAGAAACTTTACGCCTACACTGGCTTTCATCAAGGAAATTATTGGGGGTGGAACTCCGTCACTCACCCGGCAGGGACTGGCAAGCGTGGCAACCATTTTGCTGAACGTGGCGGCCGGTGCATATGGTGACGCAGCTATTGCAGGGATGTCCATTGTGACGCGTATCTCTATGTTTATCAATGCTTTCCTAATTGGTTTCGGGCAAGGCTTCCAACCGGTATGTGGATTCAATTATGGTGCCGGGCTGTATGCCAGAGTGCGCCAAGGATTCTGGTTCTGTGTGAAGGTAGGCTTTTTCTTTTTGCTGGTTTGTGCGGTGGCAGGTATGGGATATGCCGAGGAGATTGTCTCCATCTTCCGCAAGGGAGACCCTGCTGTTGTAGCTACCGGTGCGGCAGCATTGCGCTGGCAGTTCATCACCTATCCGTTGGGTGCATGGATTGTGGTCAGCAACATGATGCTGCAGACTATCCGCAAGCCCGTACGCGCTACGATACTTTCCTCTGCCCGTCAAGGGCTGTTCTTCATCCCCCTCATCTTCATTCTTCCTTATTTCTTAGGACTGAAAGGGGTGGAAATGTGCCAGGCGGCGTCGGACATGCTGACCTTCTTCCTCGCCATTCCATTGACCTGCGGGGTGCTGGCGGAGATGAAGAGGAAGGAGGCGGAACAACTGCAACAGCGGCAATCTTGAAGTTTCTGCGTCCCTATTCAATTTTCACGGGAACTATCGGTTGCCGCTTCACTTTATCGAGGGGAGCTGCATGGTACTCGATGCGCCCGAAGTCTATCTGTCTCAAATCAATGCTTCTGATTGTACTGTTGTACATGGTGCGATAGTAGATGATACCGTTTGTCATATCTGTGGCCGATGTCCATTGGGTGGCACTTGGAATATTGGCAGGAACCTGGCCGAGGGGAAACTCGATGCCTACGGGTATATCAAAGTTATTCAGTATCTGAAAACATTGGAGAACGGTTTCCTGTGCGGTATTCTGTGGTGGTGTAGAAGTCTGGTAGAAAGCGGCACGGATAAAGCGGGAAGGGGGAGTCACATCTCCCGGAATTCCCAAAAAGCCGCTTCCCGAACCGAAAGGGGCTATAGTCACATTGCCCAGCGATTTGCTTTCGGCACTGCCCGGGTAGAGGTTCACATAATTGTTTAAGTTGGTCATCTGCCAGTCAAAGCCGGGGGAGTTTGTCAATACTCCCAGTTTGTTTTCATAGAAACGGGGCTGTCCGTCGATGAACTCCAATACCAGTTGGCGGCCGGTCTTGTCTGCAATCCGCCAATGTACGGTGGAGGCGCGTGGGTCAATGGCTATGACCGTTACATTTTCAATAGCCTCCTTTACCTCGTCCACAGTAGAAAAGCTTCCCAACAGCCATGATACCAATTGTAAATCGGCTATGCTCGACGCTTTTCGTGTGGGGTCGTACTCCTCGTATTTGCCATATCCGGGAAAGTAGAACAGCCCGGCGGAGAGCCCGGCTTCATTCAGACCTTCGGCCACGAACTCCTTTTGCTCCACTGCCAGGCCTACGTAGCCATAGCGTGAGGTGAACTCCATGCCGGACAGACTGCCTCCGGGTGTCAGTGATTGTTGCGAATAACCGCGCGGTACGATGACGTACTGGCTGTTCAGCTCACTGCCTCCCCATTCGATGGTGCGGGCTACGACGTGCGCATTGTCTTTGGCCGTCAGGGTGATACCGGTACATGCCTCTGCTGTTTGAGGGGCGAAGGTGAGGGCTGTCATTGCAGCCAGCAGGATAGGAATTCTTTTTGCCATATTATTCAGTTTATATTGTTGAGTATCTGTTTGTATACTAAACAACTCTGTATGGCAAAATGTTCCCTTACCAGAACCGGTACCCCAGCGTAAAGAATGCGGCGAAGTTCTTGGGAAAATATCCTCCTTCTTCCGAATGACCTATCATCTGGTTTATCTGCTCATTGACTTTTACCAGTCCCACTTGTGTCTCTGCACCGATGATGAATCTTCTGTATTCAAAAGTAAGTCCCAGGGCAATACCTGCATCGAAACGGTTGTTACCCATTTTCCCGTCTACCATACTGCCGAAAGTGTCTATCTTGAACTGGTATCCTCCCTGCATACTGCTGCTGCTATAATCGTAAGTCTCACCGCCCAGGTCTTGTTGAGGACATATTCTGCACCGACACCAGCTTTGTAAGCTATTTGGGTGTCACTACTGGAGTGTTTTCCATGAAAATGGGAGGTACCGATTCCAGCTTTTGCATGAAAGGACAGCGGGCTTTGTGCCAGACCGGTCAGTACGGTCATTGCCATACAGACGGTAATGATTATCTTCTTCTTCATGAGTAAATTTTTCCGTTTTCGGTTATGAGTAATACTGTTAGTTCGCCATTGGGCAGCAAGGGGTCACAGTGCCGGTGACAGAGCTCAATCAGTGCCTTGCCAAACTTTTCCAGCAGCTCTTCGGGAATGATGTCCCAGAGTTCGCGCGCCAGGTTCATCTGTCCGATGGCGGCAAGTGTTTCTTCGCTGCATCCCGTCTGGCGTGCCAGGTCTTGAATGAATTCCTTATTCATGGTCACTTTCTTGCTGTGGGTATCCAGATTGCCTTCGGCCAGTTTCACGGCCTTTCCCATCATCACGCCGAGGGTGACGTGCGGTACTTGCTCTTCGGCTGCTATTTTCAAGGTTTCGCCGATAAAGTTGCCGTAATGCACGAAAGCCTGGGCGGGGAGGTCGGGATAATACGCCTTGATGAAACGTTCGCTCTTTGCGCCGGAGCTGATGACGATACGAGGGTTCCGGGTTGCCTTTGCCACTTCCATGGACTTCCGGATGGAATTGATGAAGGCTTCCGAGGAGAATGGCTTCACGATGCCGGAGGTCCCGATAATGGAAATGCCTCCTTCGATACCGAGGCGGGGATTGAAGGTGCGTTTGGCTATTTCTTCTCCACCGGGGATGGAGATGGTAATGAGAATAGGATTGGGCTGTTTGGCAATATGGAGGCGTTCAAGCCATAGCTTGACGTTCTTCTTTATCATTTCGCGTGGGGTGTCGTTGATGGCAGAGCTACCGAGCTCAAGTCCCAGACCGGGCATGGTGACGACACCTACGCCTTCGCCGCCGCAGACGATGATGTTGTAGTCGTCCTGGGGAGTGTCTTCCGGCAGCGGGTCGTCTATGCGGAAAGGTATGGCTATATTGGCCACAACTTTCATTCCGTTGGTGATGTCCGGGTCGTCGCCGGCATCCTTGATGACGGTAGCGCTTGTCTCGAACATGCCGTCACCGTTTTCCAGAAGGTCGGAGTGGGGAATATGGTGCTGAGGCTCTACGGGAACCTGGATGGTTTCTCCGTTGGGAAGAACTACCGGAAATTCCGTAGGACGCTTTTTGAAGTAGATATTGAATACATCCCAGGTGGCGGCTACGGCGGCAGCGGCGGCACATGTTCCGGTGGTCAGTCCGCTGCGCAGGGGGAAGAAGTCGGGTAAATGTTTCTCGATTATGCGGCGCAGGCCATGCTCGCCGTTTACACAGATAAACTTGTCGGATGTCTTGGGGCGGCAGATGGCAAAGATGCGTATACCCAGTTGCCGGGCAGCTTCCACCTTTTCGCAGAATCCGCCCGATATCCCGCTTTCTTTGAGGAGGATGGCTTCGGGATGAAGCTGTTTCATCAGGACTTGCTCGTCTTCTCCGGGCGTGTAGTAGTAGAGGTTCTTCTCGGAGAAACCTTGTTCCCGGGCGAGCTTGCGCGAGCTGTCACGGTCGAGGATGCGGAAGTAACAGCAGGCATTCTGCCACAAAGGCTTCAGCTTACCTATGGTCTGTACGCCGGTCAGTGCAAGTAAGATGAAAATCTTTTCTTTCTGTATCTTCTCGATGGCATCGTCATAATCCCTGCACCAGGTGATGTGTTCTTCATCGCGTTTCGGGAAGATACGCTCGAAACGGATGACGGGGATATTCGATTCCACGGAGACTTGTTCCAGAGTCTCATGCAGCTGTGTGGCAAAGGGGTGCGCGGCGTCTATCAGCAGCTTTATGTGATGCTGTGCACAGAATGTTTCTATTTCTATTGCATCCATCGCGCCTTGCAGGCGGATGCCATTATGCAGAAGTACGTCCTGCTCATCCCCTTTGGTAGAATAGTAGAAAGTTTTTCCGGCTTCTTCAAGGGTTTGGATGGCTATGCGTCCTTCGGTGGTTCCGCCAAATATTAATATCATGTTTGAATGTTTATGGGTGATTAATCGTTGATTTATTTCCGGTACAGATGCTTGAACTCGTGTGCATAGAGCCGTGACAGACCTTCACGGTTGCCGATGGCTTCGCCTACGACAATCATGGTTGTCAAGGTGAGGTTATTTTCCTTCACTATTCTGGCAAGGTCTTTGAGTTCCCCCCTGAATATTTGTTCGTCTTTCCATGTCAAGTGGTAGCAGACAGCTACGGGGGTAGTTTCCGGATATTCCTGCAACAGTTCTTCCTGCACCTGCTTCGCAATGCTTGCACTGAGGAAGATGCACATGGTACTTTGTGAGCGTGCCATGAGATGTAGCTTTTCGCGTTCGGGCATGGGCGTACGTCCTTCGCCGCGTGTTAGGATGATGCTTTGCACTTTTTCCGGAATGGTGAACTGCGACTTCAAGGCAGCTGCCGCCGCCTGGAAGGAGGATATGCCGGGGGTGATGTGGTAGCTCATACCGTGCTGGTCAAAGTAGTTCATTTGTTCCTGAATGGCACCATAGATACAAGGGTCACCCGTATGCAGGCGTACGATGAATTTTCCCTTGTCATAGAACTTCTTCATCACTTCAAATTGTTCTTCCAAATCCATGGAAGCGGAGCTGAGTACGGTAGCCCCGGCCTTGGCACAGAGAGTCAGCTCCCTGGGAACGAGACTGCCGGCATACAGAATGAGGTCGGCGCGTTCCAGCATTTGGCGTCCGCGTACGGAAACCAGGTCCGGGTCGCCCGGGCCGGCACCCACTATTTCGATGTGGCCCTGGCGCACAGTTCTTATGTCAAGGGCGGCGGCCACGGTATAGTTCTCTCCTTTCTTCTTGGGCACCAGCAGCCGGGAGTTGTTTGCACTCAGTAAGGCGGCGGCTTCGCTGACGCTGGGGGTACCCATGTGCTTCATGACGGTTTTGCTGGGATGGGGCACCTCTATCTCTGTCAGTTCTTCGGCTGTATAGAAGTAGACCGGGAACTTCTTTTGGAGCGCTTTCACTACCGGTTCGTCACTTTTGGCTTTAATCGTGGAGATGGAGGCGATGCTTTGGGGCATGATGCCGTATTCCTTCAGTGTGTTCATAATCTCTTTCTCCACTTTCCGCACGGGACCTGCCAGCCGGGCAAGGCCGATGCCGAGGTGTACGACACAGGGCACGTAGCATATCATAGGCATTTCCGGGAAGTTGGGGACTTGGGGAGATACGCACAGAATCAGTTTGAAGCGTGAAGGTTTAATGTCCTGCACCCGGTAGAATACTTCTACATGAGGCGGCAGGTGCGCCTCCATCCAGTCCGTGCCTTCATTGCGCACCGTGAGCAGCAGGGCGGTGGGCTTGCCGGAAACGAAGAGGCTGATATGCTCGTTCATGCATACTCTTTTTTTCTCTTCGGGCGTCTTGGCAAGTTCTGCCAACAGGAGGGTGGAGGGCTCGGCGTTGATGACCGGAAACCACCCGAAACGTTGGGGCAGGGTATCGAGTCCCCATAGACCGGTGCAGTCGCTTTGCGTGGTGACTACCGGTTCGGCCCCGAGGATATTCGCTACCTGGTGGGTCAGTTCGTTGGCTCCTCCGATGTGTCCGGAAAGTACGGAGATGGCAAATTTACCGGTACTGTCCACGCAAACCACGGCAGGGTCGGTATATTTGTTCTTCACGCAAGGAGCGATGGTGCGGACACAGATTCCCATGGCGCCAATGAAGACAAAGGCATCATAGCGGTTGAAGTTTTCCGCTGTGAATTTGCCGGCGGATTCTATATGTGTGCATCCCTCTTCGTGCCTGAGGGTGAAGATTTCGGAGTCGGGAAGTTCGTTGAGTAGTGATTGGGCTATGCTCAAACCGGCTTCGGAGATTAGAATAATAGCTGTTTTCATAATGGGTATGTTTAAGAAAGCGTGGCTTTCATAATTTCAATGGGGTTATATTCGTTCAAGGCGATATGGGTGGAAGGGTGGAGCACCATTCCGTTCCGCTCGATTCCTCGGCAGAACGCCTCCTTGCTTTCTGCCGATACGGAGTTGAAGACGATGCAGCCTTCGGGGTGCAGCACTTGTTTCACTTTCTCTATCATTTCCTCCAGATGTCCGCCGTGTCCACCGATGAAGACGGCATCGGGGCGGGCAAAGGGAGTGAGGTCGGTGTGCAGGAAATCTCCGGTTACCGCCGTAATGCCCGGTGCGCCGAAGCGGCGGGAGTTGGTGTCCATCAGCTCTTTTCCTTCGGGACGTATCTCGAAGGAGATGACGGCGAGATGGGGGAATTGCAGGCGGGCTTCGATGGAGACGGAACCGGTACAGAAACCGATGTCCCAGAAGACGCGGCGGCGGTTCAGTTCCAATGCCTGCAGGGTGAGCAGGCGGATGGGAGCCTTGGTTATCATGCGGGCGCGTCCGTCAAGATGTGCAAACTCTTCATCGGGGATGCCGAAGGGACGGACTGGAAAGTCCGGGGCTTGTACGCTGCCGTGCAGGGAGTTTGTGCGGCATTGTCCGGGATGGCTGTCCAGCAGCAGGCAGTTGGGATGTTCGAAGTCGCCGGCAACCGCTTCCCGGGGTGTCATCCGGCGTATGCGTTCCTTTTCGGGATTGCCGAGATGCTCGCCGATGTATAGTGTGTAGTGGGAGTACCCGTATTCCAGCATGCGGGCGGCAATGGTGGCCGGGGTATGTTCGCGGTCGGTGAGGATGCCTATTTTGGGGGCACGCTCTATGAGGGCACGGTCGAACTCCTGCCAGGGACGTCCTGTCAGGGAGACGGTGCGCATGTCGTCATACGGCATGACGAGGCGGTGTGCCAATGTCTGCAAGGAATTGAAAGCGGGATAGAGCAGAATGTCTGCCCCGGGAAGCTTGCGCTTTATGGTATTGGCAAAACCGAAGAACAACGGGTCGCCGGAAGCGAATACAATGATGGAGTCGTCCGTCGCCGTCTCTTCGAAGCGGGCAAATATTTCTTCATAACGGGAAAAGACGCGGTCCAGCGGTACGGTGATGGAAATCCATTCGGCCCCGGCAGGCAGCAGAGGACCGACAATCTCCTTATGCCGTATGCCACCGGAGAAAACCTTCCCCTTCCGTATCTGCGCCAGTGCTTCCGGTGGAAAGAAGGGGGAACGGTTGTCATCCATTCCTATGATTATAAATCTGTGTTTCATTCAACGGGTAATCTTATGAAAATATCAAGTAATGTAAAGGGGCATAACAAGTAATGTTATCGGTCGTAACAAGTAATGTTATGGAATGTCTTTTTTCACTTACACATCCCTGCCCGGGCGCAACTGCTCCGCATCGTTGTAGCACAACACGGAGTTCACCAGCGTGGCAGCCAAGTTGCTGCCTCCCTTACGTCCTTCTACGATAATCTTGGGTATTTCCGTAAAGGGTTTCACCATGTGTTTGGACTCTTGCACATGCACAAAGCCTACCGGTGCGGCAACAATGCCCGCCGGATGTGCCTTGCCCTTACGTATCAGGTCGCAGAGTTCCATAAGTGCCGTAGGTGCATTGCCGAATACAAAGAAAGCATCGGGATGCTCCTCCACAGCCAGGCGGATGCCTGCCTGGGTACGGGTGAGGCCTTTCTCTGCAGCCATCGTCGCCGTGCGCGGGTCGCCGAGGTAACATTTCACCTCTATGCCCAGCCGCTGCAAAGCTCCTTTGCGGATACCGCTGGCTGCCATCGTGACGTCTGTGACAATCGTCTTGATTCCGCCTTTCTCGATGGCTTGATACAAGGAAGCCACGGCACCTTCGTCCGTATGCAGCAGATGCTCCATTTCAAAATCGGCGGTGGTATGTATGGCATGGAGTAAAGCCCATTTATGGTCGAGGGGAATATGCTTGTTCTTCAGTTCCTTTTCGATGGTACGGAAACTGCGAATCATGATGTCTTGCCCGATGCCCGTGGCTTCGGTATTCGTGTCCCGGTAATAGCCGCGCGGAGTGATGAAGGCTCCGTTCCATTCGTAGGACTGTGAGTTGCCTATCAATACGACTGTAAACATATCCACCTCTTCGGGATTGAAATCTCCCAGCGTGGTGATGTGTACCGCTTGTTCCGGGCGTCCTGCCTGGCGGCCAGCTCGAAAGCCTGCTCGGCACGGGCGCGCTCACGCTTCATGCCGGTATCTATGCATGTTGTTGAGGGGTGGAGATAAGGGATTACAAATTGGAAATAATACTTATATCCCACCACTACATCTGATTCTTGCAAAGCGGAAATTACGGCGGGAGTTATATCCGATTCATTGCCCGGTCCGATGCCGGCAACAATTATTTTGGGGTGTTTCATATCCATATGTTCTATTGGCATACAAAGATAGAACTTATATTTGATGAAACCGAAAAAACTCTGTGTTAATCCGCGTAATCTGTGGTGAATCCTTATTGTCTAAACCTGTAAGTGCCGGTATTCGCTCGGAGTATAGCCTACGTTCTTCTTGAACACGCGGTTGAAGTGCTGCGAATACTGGTATCCCAGCTCATAGGCAATCTGGCTGACCGTCTTCCCGCTTCCTATAATCATTTCTTTGGCCAGGTCGATGATTTTGTTCTGGATATATTCCTGCGCCGTCTTTCCGGTTTCCTTCTTCACCAAATCTCCGAAATAGTTGGAGGAGAGGAACACTTTGTCTGCGAAGTATTTCACGGAAGGCAGTCCTTCGGTCTGCGGTTTGTCGCTCTGGAAATAGTCGTCTATCAGTGCTTCGAATTTCATCAGGATATCTTTGTTGGCTGCCGAGCGGGTGATGAACTGGCGTTCGTAGAAACGCATGCAGTAGTCCAGCAGCAGTTCGATGTTGCGTGCAATCAGACCCTTGCTGTGCTTGTCGATGGGGCGTTGGATTTCCATCTTAATCTTCTTCAGACAGTCGAGGAAGATTTCTTTCTCGTCTTCGGACAAATGCAGTGCCTCGGTAGAGGAATAGGAAAAGAAGGAATACTGCTTTATTCCCTGTCCCAGCGAGGTGCCTTTTATCAAGTCGGGGTGGAACAGCAGGCCGGAGGCGCTGGGCTGCATACCTTCCAGCATGTTGACCTCGGTCACCTGGCCCGGGGCGAAGCTGGTTAC
>PPYE01644093.1_pt1 | contig 24403 bp, 15 predicted proteins | sample 1559881 | NCBI WGS metagenome assembly PPYE01 (sample SAMN08240022, study PRJNA423297) | Human gut metagenome, whole genome shotgun sequencing project. | reverse complement strand
GAGTCGGGGAGTGTGGCGGAGGTGAGCGCCGTGGTGTCGAAGGCGTAGTCGCCGACCTCGGCCAGGCGATTCAGGTCGGGACGGAAATTCACCTCGGCGAGGGCCCTGTCGTAGCGGAAGGCACTATCCGGCAGCATCGTGGCACCACCCAGGTCAACGCGCTCCAGCTTGGGCATGTACCAGAAAGCCGTGTCGTCCATGGACTCGAAGGTGTCAGGCAGGGTCAGGGACGTGATCCGCGCCCCCACGAACGCACCCTTGCCAACGTTGCGCAGATGCGAGGGCAGGGTCACGGAGGTGATCTGCGCAGAGGCGAAAGCGCCCTCGTCGATGAATGCGGTTTCCTCGGCGACGGTGTACGAGCCGCCCGAGTTCTTCGCCTGCGGGTATGTCGCCAGGTGCGTCAGGCCCTTCGTGTACAGGACGCCGTCGAGGCTCTGGTAGTTCTGGTTCGCGGCGTCGACCTCGATACTCTCCAGGAGCGGGGTGCGTGCGAACGCGGCGAAGAGGCCGTCAGCCTGGATGTTTGGGCCGACGGTGACGGAGCGCAGCTTCGCCATGTCGCTGAAGGTCTCGAGGCCTGCCGTCTTGAGAGAACGAGGCAGGGAAACGCTCTCCAGCGGTGTGTACGAAAAGGCGCGCTCCCCGATCGTCTCCAGCTGCGAGGGGTGGGCCTCGTCGTCCTGGAAGGTGACCTGGGTGAGCGGCTGACCCGCGAAGGCAGAGTCGTCGATGGCGCGCACGCTCGTGGGGATCCACACGCTCGTCAGACTCACGCCACTAAAGGCGTTTGTAGCGATCTCGGTGACACCGTCAGGGATGCGAACATCCGTTGCAGTGCCCGTGTACGACACGAGCACGCCGTCGGCGTCGATGGTGAACCCATCGGCATTGGCGTGCAGCGGAGCGGCTGCGTTGACCTGACCAGCGGCGCCGGCGTCTGCCGCGAACGCGGCTGGCACGCTAACAACGGTCAGGGACAGGGCACCGGCGAGCGCAAACGCCAGCACCGTTGACTTTCGATGGGACATCTGTGACCCCCTCTATTGACAGTTGGTAAGTGAAGGCCCCGTATTGCGACCAGGACCCCTCGTGTCAAACATATCTCTCAATAGGGTTTTCGGATACCCCCTGAGACATTCTTTCTCAACATATGTCGGTCGCACATTTTGAATCTTTGCGAGTAGTACCATGCATCAATCCAGAACAACAGAGAGCATAAACGGGCGTTAATGCGGATATCTTTTACCCATTTTTTCTAGGGTTGCATGACATCTTTCCACCGAATCTGACAAATCAACCAAAAGCCAGAATTTACGCCGTATTCATCGCTACAAGCGAGCGCGCGCGACGCCGCAACACGCTAGACCCGACCTAGTGGTCGAACAAAGGCCCGCGCCCCCGGAGATTCTCCGGGGGCGCGGGCGATCAGTCTCGCAGCTCTATCAGCCGACGAGCTGTCCCGACTCGTTGAAGTAGTACCACTTCCAGCCGACCCAATGACCGCCCGTGTACATCGCACCCGAGTCGGTGCTCAGGTAGTACCAGAAGCCACCATCCTTCAACCAGCCCGTGCTCAACGCACCGCTGGAGGCCATGAAGTACCAAGACGAGCCATCCTTCACCCAACCGGTCGCCATCGCGCCGCTTCCCGGCGTCAGGTAGTACCAGGTCGGACCATCGAGGATCCATCCCGTCACCATCTGTCCGGTCGCCGGGTTCAGGTAGTACCAGGACGAACCATCCTTCACCCAACCGCTGGCCTGAGCGCCCGAAGCGTCGTGGTAGAACCAGGAACCGTCCTCGCTCACCCACCCGGTACGCATGTAGCCATCCGCGCCGAAGCGGTACGTGGAGCCTCCGATCTGCACCGTCTGACCCGCCGGGTAGGTCCCATCCGCATAGCGGTACCACCAGCCGACAGAGTCGCTCACCCACTGGCCACCCTGCGGGGTGGGAGCCGGATCGGGCTCAGGTGCCGGAGTGGGGTCCGGGGTGGGCTCCGGCGCAGGCGTCGGGTCCGGAGAAGGCTCCGGCGCGGGCGTCGGGTCCGGGGTCGGCGTCGGGTCCGGCGTGCCCGGCAGCTTGATCATAAGGGTGCTCGTCAGGTACGAGGCGTCGCGCACTTGAACCCGCAGGCTCACGTCCGCGCCCGAAGGGGTCCACGGGAAGGTCACGGAGGAGGCCGTCGCGCGGTCCCCGCCGTCCGCCACCGTCGTCCAGTCGCGCACGAGCGTCTCGGTGCCGTCCGCGCTGATCTGCACGGCACGCACCTGCTGCGTCCCGGCGATGCCACCGGCGACCGTTGCGGTCACGTCGACCGATGCACCGACCTCGCCCGTGTACGTGTACGTTCCCCCGGCCTCGGCAATGCCAGCACCGGACAGGGTCATCGATGCAGCGGTGAACGTGTGCAGGTGCGAGGCGTCGATGCCGGCGGCCTCGAGGGCGTCCTTGGCGACGTTCCACGCCGGCTCGCCCTCGGCTGCGGCGACGTACACGTGCATGTCGTCCTTCTTCTCGTCGCTCAGCTCCGGCTCGAGGTCGAGGCGGGTGAGCGTGGAGGGCAGGACGAGGACGCGCGGGACGTCCACGCCGAAGGACACGCGGGTCATGCCCTCGCCGAAGTAGGCGCTCTGGCGGCGTCCGTTCGTCGGACGACCGTCGTACACGAAGGAGCCGTCCACGCCGCCGCGCACGACGATGCGACGAGGCATGGGAACCCAGCTGCCTTCCATGCGGATCGAGGTCACCTTGGATCCGTACTCGACGAGCTCCAGTGAGTTGCCGGTGACGCCGCTGGAGCGCTCGACCGACTCAGGGATGACGAGCTCGGTCAGGGCTGTGGTGCCCGCGAAGGCGTCGTCGCCGATGACCTTGAGGCCGTCAGGCAGGACGACGCGGGTGAGCGTCTTGTTGTTGGCGAACGCGCTCGCGCCGATCTCGACCGTGCCCGCACGCACCGTGTAGTCGGTGAGCGTGTTGGCGGCCGGGGAGAGCATCAGGTGCTGGCCGTCGTCCGCCTTGCGGTACAGGACGTTGTGCTCGGCCGAGTACACCGGGTTATCGGCGGACGCGGTCAGCGTCGCGATCTTGCGATCGTTGTACAGGGCGGTCTCCGCGAAGGAGGTGACGCCCGCTCCGATATGGAACGAGGTCAGGGCCGTGCTCTCCGAGAAGGCCTGCTCGCCGACCGTGGTCACCGAGTCCGGCAGGGTCACCGAGGATTGCGCAGTGCGGCTGAACGCGAAGTCGCCGATCGTGGTCAGGCGGCCGAGCTCGGGACGGAAGTTGACCCCTTCCTTGGCGCTCGTGGACTCGAAGGCGCTGCCGCCCAGGGAGATCGTGCCTCCCAGGTCGATGCGCGCGAGCTTGTCGGCGGAGCAGAAGGCGCAGGTGCCGACCGTCTCGAACTTCTCGGGCAGGGTCACTGAGGTGAGCGCGGAGAGGCGGAATGCCTCGTCCTTGATCTCGCGCAGGCTGTCGGGCAGGGTCACGGATGTGATGCCCGCCTTCTGGAATGCCTTGGGCGCGATTGTCGCGACACCGTCCAGGACCGTGTACGTGCCTCCCGTGTTCTTGGCGGCCGGGTACAGGATCAGGCGCGAGTGGTCCTTGGAGTACAGGACTCCGTCAACGCTCTCGTAGTTCGGGTTCGCGGGATCGACCTCGACGCTGGTCAGCGCGGCGGTCTCGGCGTAGCCCGAGGTCACCGAGTCGGCGCTAACGTTGGGACCCAGCTTGATCGTGGTGAGCGCCGAGTTGTAGTCGAAGACCTCAGCGCCGATCGTCACCACGGAACGCGGCAGCTCGATGGCCTCGAGGTTCGTATTCGCGAACGCGCGGTCGGCGATCTTGGTCAGCTGGGCTGGGTGGGCCTCGTCGTCGACGAAGGTGATCTTCTTCAGCGAGCTGTAGATGAAGGCCTCCAGGCCGATCGACCGCACCGTAGCGGGGATCGTCACGTGTTCCACGGCGGAGCTCGCGAAGGCGCGCTCGCCGATGGAGGTCACGGTGTCGGGCAGGGTGACCTCAGTGGCCGAGCCCTTGTACTTCACGAGGACGCCGGCCTCGTCGATCTCGAAGTCGTCGGCGTCAGCGGCGCGCACCGTAACCGGGATGGACGCGCTCTTAGTAGCGCCAGCCTCGGTGGTGACGGTGGCGGTCAGCGTGCCCGAACCAGCGTAATCGCCGGCGGTCAGGGTCGCCTTGCGCGTGTCTGCGTCGGCGGCGACCGTGGCCAGGTCGGCTGGCTCCACGCTCCACGTCACCGCGCGGTCCTTCAGCGAGGGCGCCAGGTATGCCTTCACGGGGGCGGTTTCGCCCACCTTGACGCTCACCTGGGTGTCGGCGAGCTCGATGCCCGCCTCCTCGGAGATGGTGCGCACGCGGATCTGGGCGCTGGCCGACAGGGTCGGCTGGGACGCGTCGGTCGCGGTGATCGTCGCCTCGCCGGCGGCCAGGGCGCGAACCTCGCCATTCTCGTTCACGGTGGCCACGGCCTCGTTCGAGGACGTCCAGACGAGGTCGGTGACGTTCGCGTTCGACGGCTCGTACGACGCGCTCAGCGCGACCGTCTCACCGGCGACGACCTCGGAGGTCTGCGGGGTGAGCGACAGGGACGTCATCGGGATCGTCTGGAATCGGATCACCTGGCGGGCCTGGTTCTTGCCCCAGTCCCACGCGAACAGGTAGGCGGTCGCCGGGTCCGAGGAGTCCGCGCGGTCGATGAGGTCGGCCCACTTGATCTCGTAGTGCTTGGCGTAGGTGCCGTCGGCCTGACGGTTCGCGCCCACGGCCTCCTTCTCGTCGTAGAAGTGACGCGAGGTCGCAGACTCGGAGAAAGCAATGCCGGCCAGCGGCGAGTTGTCGGTGACGTCGAAGGAAACGACACGCTCATCGCCCTCGCCGCTCACCGCCAGGTTGGAGATGACGGGCGCCTGGGTGTCCAGGGTGAAGTCCCAGGTCAGCTGCGAGTCAACGCTCGAGGGAGCGACCGAGGCTGCGTCGATCGTCAGCTTGTAGCGGCCCGCGGGCAGCTCCTTGCCGTCCTTGTCAAAGCCGTCGAAGACCGGGTTGTTGCCTTCCTGGCTTTCGATGGGCTCGACCTTGCTGGCGTGGTAGTTGAACAGGGACTTGTGGGCGCGCTCGAAGGTGTATTCGCGCACGACCTCGCCGGCCTCGTTCGTGTAGGTGTAGGTCACCTTCGGAGAGTTACGCAGCAGGCAGGTGCGCGGCAGGATGCGCGAGGGGGCCTCGGGCAGCGCGGAGCGCGACATGATGAAGTACGCGGGGTCGACCGCGCGCACGTCGTCGATTTCCTGTCCGGAGAGGGGGTTCAGGGCACCCAGGGGCACCTCGGTCGAGGGGTTGATAAGGGTCGAGGAACAGGCGTGCGCTGTGCTCGTTGTGCCGTCGTACCACTTGCCGTCGAAGACGGCAGGCGCGCCCCAGGAGCCGTAGAAGCCCACGTAGGGGACGGTCAGGTCGGGCTGACCGTCGGCGCTCGTGAAGGTCACGGCGCCATCGATGAACGTTCCCTTAGGAGCGTTCTCATTCGCGTACGAGGCGAAGGCCGAGCCCGGGGTCACGGTGACGGTCACGCTCGCGGTTCCCTTGGCGGGCACGGTCACCGAGTCGGCGGAGTAGGTCAGGTCGATGCCCTGCCCCGCCCAGTTCTTGGAGTGCTCGGTGAACAGGCCACCCTCGACGATCTCGGAGAGCGCCTGGCCACCCAGGGTGTACGTGTGGTCGGTGTCGGAGACGTTCGTGAGGGTCACCTGGAAGGTCCACCCGTTCGTGCCCTCGCCGAGGTCTGCCTTGGGGCGCCACGGGTTGTGAGCACCCGCGACGCTCGGGTACACGGTCGTGGTCGTGGCCGCGAGTGCGTCCACCTGGCCTGCGCCCACGCGGCGCGGCGAGTAGTAGGTGCCGTCGTTCTGGTCGATGTCGAGCAGCGGGTGGGCGGTACCCATCATGAGGGTGGTGACGATCGCGGCCTTGTCCGCCTCCGACAGGCCAGCGAATGCCGGGTCGTCGTTGACGCGCTGTCGCACGAGGGCGGCGATGCCCGCGATCTGCGGGGTCGCCATGGACGTGCCCGACATGGACCGATAGGTGTTACCCAGGACGGCGGCAACGATGTTGCCACCGGGGGCCGCAATCTCAGGCTTGAGCTTGAGATCGGGCGTGACACCCCACGAGGTGAAGTCGGAGACCGAGGGGTTGGTCGAGGCGAGCTTCAGGCCCGCGTGCGGGTTGGAGATGGCGATGGAGCCGGACTCGCTGGCCTTGATGGCATCCAGGAGCGCATCCTTCTCCTTCTTCGTGATGGTCACGGTCGGCATCGTGTGGGTGGCCTCGATGGTCGCCACATAGGGAGTTTCGACCGTCTCAGAGTCGCCGATAATGAGGGCGGCAGGCTTGGAGGTCAGCTGAGTGAGCCCCTTGACCTTGGCCTCGTGGGTCATGTCCGCGCCGGTCGCGCTGTCGGAGCCGCCGCGGTCTTCGAGGACGATGACCTTCGAGAGGTCGCCGGGATGCTCGGCGACGAGCTTGCCCAGGGCCGCCGCGTCACCGATGCCCGCGTAGACGAGGGTGTAGGTGTCCTCGGGGATGTCGAGGAGGCTCGGCACGACGGCGTCCTTGAGGCCGCGCGACTTCCGGTAGACAACCTGGCGATCCCCCACCGTCAGGTAGGGCAGCGCATCCTGGTTGTTAACCGAGGCGACCGCCAGGGTCGAGCTGTAGGACGCGGGCTCTGAGAGCGTGCCGGCGTCGGGATCGGAGGCGTAGGGCTTGTTCCTGCCGCTGTAGTTGGAGTACGCGCTCGAGTAGGAGTTACCCGCGGCGGCGTTCACCGTCACGCCAGCGTTCGCGAGGTTCTTGTAGACCTCCGCGTACATGGTTCCGGCCTCGGTTCCCATGCCCGCATCCTCGCCGAGAGACAGGTTGATCGAGTCGGGCTTGATGACGACCGCGTCGTCGAGGGCCGCCAGGACCGTGTTGTCGGGGATCGAGCCGTCCTTGTCGGCGGCGACCTTCGCGACGATGATCTGCGCGTGGGGCGCGGTGCCCTGCAAGTCGGCCGCGTTGGCGGCGGCGATCGCGGCGACGTGGGTGCCGTGCGACAGGTCCTTGCCGGACTTGGGCAGCACGTCCGCATCGTTGTCCGCGTAGTCGAAGACGAAGGGGATCTTCTTGTTGAGGTAGGCGCCGGTCTTTCCGTGCGGCAGCTTGCCGACGAGGGCCTCGACGTCGGACTGGCTCAGGCGCACGTCGACGCCGTCCATGGAGCCGGAGAAAGCCTGGTGGGTGGCCTCGATGCCCGTGTCGATGACCTCGATAACCTGTCGGTCGCCCTTCTGGGAAGTCTGGTTGGCGCGCGTCATCTCCAGCGAGGAGGCGTTTTGCAGGGCAGGATCCACGGCCTCGGCGCCCAGAGCGCCCGCGTCACCCTCGACGACCATCGGCTTGTGGTGGCGCTCGATGAACGCAGCCTTGACGCCCTCGGTCGCCTTGATGGCGTCCAGGGACGAGGCCGGGGCCTGGATCGCGAAACCGTCGAGGGCGTGCGTGTAGTCGCGCACGTCGGTGATGTCCGCACCGGGGACCACTGCCTCGACCGAGCTTTCGATGCGTTCCTTGACCGTCTCATGCTTGGTCGAGGACGACAGTCCGAAGATCCGCTGGTACCACGGGATGCCGACCGAGCCGTCTTCGAGCTGGACGATGATCGTCGTCGGGGTGTCGTCGGTGGGGACGCTCTCGGGGGTGGTGGTCGGGTTCTCGACCCCGGCCTCGTCGGCGGCTCCCGACTGCGGGGCGCCGGACTGGGCGTCGACGGACGAGGCGGGGGCGGGGGCACCGGACTGGCTTTCCTCGGGGCTGTTGGCCGCGAAAGCCGCCGGGGTGGTCACGACGGTCATGGCAAGGGTGCCCGCGGTTAGCAGCACCAATGCCGAGGTTGTGCGATGGGACATCTATGGCTCACTTGGTTGACAACTGGGTCATGGGCACGGCCGCGGATACGGCATAACCCAGCGTCTAGGGTAGGGTTACCTATCCTTACTGAAAAGCCCCACTCAGTTTTCTTCTCACCATCCGTCAGGGGCTTTACTCGCGCATTTATCCGCCGTAAACTGCACCTCTTAGCATCACCTTAGTTGCGATAGCCACTCTTCATTGACGCTGTTCGCAGCGCAAACGACAAACCCGCCGAGGAGGGCGCAGACGCAAGGTCTGGGCCGTCTCCTGGCGGGTTGTCAGTCGCGCGCGTCGTGGCGCGCGGGCGCGGGTCAGAGAATGACCGCGGTGCCCGTCGCAATGGCGGCGAGCATGCCGTTGTTGGTACCGGCGGTGAAGTAGTCGACCTTCACGCCGACGACCGCGTTGGCGCCCATGGCCTGGGCGCGGGCGCACATTTCGTTGACGGCGGTTGCGGAGGCGCCGCCGATCTCTTCCTCGTACTGGGAGGCGCGGCCACCAAACATGTTGGACAGGTTCGCACCGAAGTCCTTGAACATGTTGACGCCGGAGATCGCCTCGCCGGAGACCATGCCGATGTATTGCTTGACGGGCGCACCCTCAACGGTCGGGGTCGTCACAACGAGCATCATTCACTCCTTCATAGGGGGCTAACGTGGCAACACTACCCGCGATTCCGAGCGGTGGCTAGTAGGCGATCATCAGTTGATTGAACCCAGGCGCTCCCGCGCCGGCTTCTGCACCGAAGCGAGCCCCTTCGAACCACCATGGCGCTACCATTCCATTCATCATTCCCATCCGGGCACATCGGCGCGCCCGGCGACTTCTGTGGGGCGATGCCATGAAGATGCACGTCTATGAGCCCGGCGGGGAAAACTCCCCCACCGTCCTCATCATTCACCCGATGCTGTCCTCGGCCTCGAGCATGAAGGCCGCGCTCTGCGATCACATGGGTCCCGGACTGCGCTTCCTCGTGCCGGACCTGTCGGCCCACGGGGACGAGGCCTCGGCCCCCTACGTGTCAGCAGCATCGGAGGCGGCGGCGATCCACGAGTGGCTGGCGTCCCGCGGGGTGCATCGCCTATCACTGGGGTTCGCGGCGTCGCTCGGCGGTGTCATCCTGTTCGAGCTGCTGCGGTTCCCGGACCTCTCATTCGATCGGCTGTTCATTGAGGGCGTGAGCTTCTACTCGGGCGGTCCCGTGGCCCGAGTCGGCGGGTCCATTCTCAGCCGCGTGATGGTCGCAAAGCACCGGAAGGCCGTCCGCGACCCCGAGGCGGGGGCACGCAAGCTCGCGCGCCTCTACGGCGAGGAGGCCGCTCGCGCGATGACCTCGAGTTTCGCCGCGATGAGCGAGGAGAGCATCCGCGCGATCGTGCGCGACTGCTCGCATGTCAGCCTGCCACCCCTCTCCCCTGCCACCCAGCGGCGATGCGCCTTCGCGTATGGGGAGAAAGACTCGGACCTGCGGCTCGCGCGCCGCGTGATCCCGCGCCTCTATCCGCAGGCCGAGCTGCGCGTCTGGCCCGGCTGGGGGCACTGCGAGCGCATGAGCCGCGACGCGCAAGCCTACGGGGCGACGCTGCGGAACGTCGCCCTGGGCTCGGCATCTACTAATCGTTCGTGAAGGAGGCGATCACGCAGGGAATTCGACCTCGCACGACGCGGTAGGTGACGCCCGTGCAGCCCATACGCTCAAAGAACGCCCGGTACGACACCGGGTCGAAGTGCTCCTGGAAGTGCACGCCGAATCGGGAGATCACCCTCAGGAACATGGTGTGCGCCCACTTCTTGGGAATCACGTAGGTGGGCACGATGATCGTGCCACCCGGGCGCACGACCCGCTTGAGCTCCTTGAGCGCGTCGCCCGGTTCAGGCAGCAAGTGGATGACGTTGCCCGCCACGACGGCGTCGAACGAGTCGTTCGCGTAGCGCAAGTCGGTGATATCCGCCTGTTCGACGGTGACGTTCGCGTATTTTGCGAGCTTCTTGCGTGCCTGCTTGAGCATCCCCTCGGAATAGTCGGTCGCGACCACACGCGCGCATGCGGGGGCGATGGCGGCGCTAATCGCGCCCGTTCCGCACGCACATTCGAGCACGGTGTCACCGGGGCGAATCAACCGGGCAACGGCAGCGCCCGTCCCGTCGTACACCCTCCTGTTGAGCGTGTTTCTGCGCACAGGAACAGAACCACGAAGGCGCACGCGGATAGGTTATGCGGATCCGGATAGGTTATTCACTTGCGGATAGGTTAATAAGCTATCCGCATCGTCATAACCTATCCGCATGTTCGTAACCTATCCGCGTAGCCACATCCGGAGCGCGCATTGGCCTATACCCAGATCCACCTACCGCGCGCGGTGTGCATGGATGAAGGCGCCGACACTATGAGCCCCGAAGCCAAGCAGGCTGTAGCCCACCCCGTAGATGAGGGCGCTGTCGTTGAGGAACAGGTACATCGGCGCCAGGAAACACACGAAGGGTGCAAGCAGCCACAGGAGGCTCAAGCCCTCCTTTACGCCGTCCCAGGCGCCGAAGGCCATCGCGAGGATCGGCAGGATCGCGAGCAGGATCAGGAACACGAGGCTCTTCACGATCTCCATCGAGTCCGAGACGCGCGAGAAACTAAACCACACCGCTGGCACCAGCAGGTAGATGCCGAACAGCACGGCGATACGAATCCACGTTGATTTTGTCGCCCACCTCATGGCTCAATGATAGCCGCCTGACATGAAGGAAACAGCTCTTGGACACGTCGCCTATACAGGCCTTGAAATGGGCGCAGATAACCCAGCGTCGCGGCGCGCGACGCTACCAGAGGGGCGACACCTACTTGCAGAAGCTGCCGAAGAAACCGCGCTTCTTCTCTGCGGCCGCGTATTCCTCGTCGGAATGGTCCTTATCGCACCACTGATCCGGGGGCACTTGTTCCTTGACCGAGTCGATGTGCTTGCCGCAGCCCTTCCAGGTGGTCTTTCCGCATACCTCGCAGGTGGTGGGTCGACACATGATTATCTCCTTCGTTGTTGCGCCGCGAATTCGTCATTGGATCCGCGCCATGATGTTGTGACGTTGCGCCCTCAGTCTGGCCGCACTGTCGCATCAGGCCAATCTGAGAAACAGTTGCTCGAGTTCTTCGGGCGTTATGGTCCCGGTTGTGACTAGAGATTCTACCGCTTCGAACTTGGACGCAGGAGCGTTTTCGAGGCAGAAATCCTCAGGTTCATCCCTCCCCCTTCACTAGCACAGAATCGGCCTTCTCTCCAAGCCACGCCCGCAGCGTCTGGATACCGCCCGACAGCATGGTCACGTTGAAGCCCGCGTGGCGCTTGTGGGCGACCATGCCGGTCTGGTTGACGGGGTCCTTGGCCTGGCCGTAGGGCGGCGCGTAGGCGAGGTCCAGGTCGATGAGGTCAGTCGCGCTCAGGCCGGCCCGCATGGCGGTGGCGATGACGTCGATGCGCCGGTCCACCCCGTCGGCCCCCACGGCTTGCGCGCCGAAAATCTGTCCGTCAGCACCGACGTGCATGAGGATGTGCACGGGCGTGGCGCCGGGAAAATAGCCCGCGTGCTGGTTGGCGTGCGTGTGCACCGTGAAGTACTCCGCACCCGAGGCATCGAGGGCCTGGCGGTTAGCGCCGGTCATGGCGGCGGTGAGACTCCCGATCCGAACGATCGCAGTGCCCTGCGGGTTCGGGATGGGGCGCGCGGCGGCCTCGCCGTGTTCGGCATCGGCAATCGCGTCGGCGACGAGGCGTCCCCCGCGGTTCGCGGGTCCGGCCAGGGCGACGGGGCGGTCATGGTCTCGGCCGATCGTGCCGTCACCGACCGCGTAGACGTCATCCACGCTGGTACGCCCGTGCTCATCGACGAGGATGTAGCCTCGGCTAGTTCTCGACCTCGAGGGGCGGCAGGACGTGTTCGGCGTACTCGACGAGGTGGGTCTCGAAGCCTCGCTGCGCGAGGGCCTCTGCGGCCTCGATGCCGATGAACCCGGCGCCGAGGACGACGGCTCGCGTTCCCGAGGCCTCGCGCAGGGCGAGGGCATCGTCGACCGTGCGCAGGGTGTGCACGCGCGGGGAGTCGAGGCCGTCGATCGGGGGCCGGCTCGCGAGGGCACCCGGGGAGAGGATCAGGTGGTCGTAGGTGAGTGTGTAGGCCTCGCCGGTCTCCGTATTTGCGACCTGGACACTGTGCGCGCTGGGGTTGATCGCCGTGACCTCGGAGTTGATGCGCACGTCGAGGTTGAGCGCAGCCTTGAGGGTATGCGGCGTGTGGAGGAGGAGCTTGGCGGGGTCTTCGATCTCGCCGCCGACGTAGTACGGGAGTCCGCAGTTCGCGAAGGACACGTACTTGCTGCGCTCCAACACGACGATCTCGGCGCCCTCGTCGCGCCTGCGCAGGCGTGCCGCCGCGCTCATGCCACCCGCGACTCCTCCGACGACAACTACTCGCATGTGCGGCTCACTTTCTGGCTCGAGGGTGGGTCTTCTTCGACTGCCTCGACCATACCCCCGGGGGCATCTCAACTCAATAGAGGTCAGCACACTTGCCCAAACTAGCCCCACGCGAGCACAGCACGGCAAACATGACTCATGTTCACCATGCATTCCCCGGGTTATAGGACACTACGTGTTGCTGTGTGGCGCTGGTTGTTGCTGTGTGGCGCTGCGGGTTTTCTGGGCGCCGGGCCCAGCCGTGGGGCTGGGCTGCGCCATGGGCGGTGGCCGGGCCCTGCGGTTCATCCGGTGCCCTGCATGCCGGTGGCGGTGGGGGTTTTGCAGCATTAGAAGCTGGCTGGCGGCGTGTCACCGGCGTGTCGATGTTCTAATGACGCGATTTCCCCCGTTTGGTGGCGGTGAGGCCGGGACGTGAGACGGTGTGCTCGCCAAAGTGCAGACCCATTGGGTGACAAAAGCTAAAAATAGGTCGTTTTGGCTGAATGGGTCTGCACTTTGGCGGATTCGGTGTCAATCTCGGTGCGCTGTTCGCACGCGAACCCTTGAACATGCGCGTTAACCCGTTGATGCGCACGTAAACCCCTCTACATGCACCTGGGCGGCGTTGCCTGCGTGCAGGTCATCGGGTTAACGTGCGGAATTAGCGGCCCAGGTGCAGTTCATCGGGCCCGCGTGCGTGTGAGTGGGTGCGCGTGGGGCGAGCTGCCTCGCGAGGACGGATCATGTTGTGGCGACGCCGGTCGTATGGTGGCGGAGGTGGCGGAGGTGGCACCTGGGCCCGCCTACTGGCAGTGTTAACCCATCAATGCGCAGCTACACCCACCTAGTGGCGACTGGGCGCGGCCGCCCAGGCTCCACTAGGTGGGTTAACGTGCGCATAGGTGGGCCCAGGTGTCCACCCGCTGGGCCCAGGGCACCACCTATCGGGTGAGCGTGCGAGTTACAGTGCTCACGTGCGCAGGATGCGTTCACAGAAACAGAAGTGGGGCCTGACGGCTCGCAGGTGTCCCGAGGCTCCCCATGCCTCCCCGGAGACGGCGGAGGCGGGACCCCGAAGGATCGCGCCTCTCGTTGCGTGCAGTGGCCACACCGTCGGCGCTGAAAAGTCGACCTTCCAGCAACAAGATTTGTTCATCCTCATAGTTGGTCCCAACCAACTAAAATACCGACTTTTCCGTACCAGAAAGCCAAAAAGTCACGCTACCAGCAACACGTAGTGTCCGATAACCCCATTCGACTGTGGCGAACTCCGAAGATACCCCACACCGAGACAAACAAGGAGCGAGGCCCACTTCCGGGCCTTCTGACGGTTGATTATTTCACAACTAGCCCAGGGGGAATCCTCGCGCCAATGGCGAGAGTATCAAATGTTTCGCGCAAGATGCGCGTGCGCCACCAGGCGACACAACAGCACACCAGCTAGTGTCAACGCATGGACCACGACACAGTGACGGCGTTTGTTGAAGACGCCATCGAAGAGCTCAAGCAGCGCAACGCGCTCGAGGAAGTTGAATACCTGCGTATGATGCTCGAGTGCGACGGCCCCGACGTTGACGGCGCAGTCTCGTCGCTCGTCAAATACGGCGCGGTCACGGTCGCCTGGGTTGAGCGGCTCGCAGCAATCAACGAAGAAACGGCAGGATTCTTCGACGAAGAACTAGCAGAACTGCGCGAAGGGCTCTCAGGCACCTAGGCTCACTTCACGCCAAAGCGGAGCGCCCGAAACACAAACAAACCCCGGGCGTCCAACGGACGCCCGGGGTGGGGTGGTGGAGATGGGGGGAATCGAACCCCCGTCCAATGGCCGGCCCCGAATTCTTCTCCGAGCGCAGTCTACGGTTTTATTTCTCAGCCCCTAGCATTGCGTAGACACACCGCCAGATAGGCTCAGTTGATTAAGTGTCGGAGGCGCCCCACCAACATGGGCGACTCCCAGTGGCTCCCTAGACGACGCCAGACACCGGGCCGGAAGCAACTCCCGGGCTGACGGACTAAAGGTTCAGGCTGCGATATCAGGCAGCGAGAACGTAGTCGGTGCGATTCTGTTCGGCACCTATTGGTTTGCACGCATCGTTAACGAGTTGAGCGTACATTCTCGGCTCGCTTCACTTCGATCGACGACCACTGTCGAAACCGATCATCCCCTCTTGAGTTTTCAACTCACCGACGCCCGCGTTACCGCAGACCGTCGGACACATCAGTTTACGCCGCCACACACAACCCGTCAAGGGAAAACAGAAGCATCAGAGCAGCTTTGTCGCCTCCAACTTTTCCGCCATGCGGCGGTTATTTCGCACCAGCAGCGGGCGCAGCGCCAGCCCCAGGAACGCGGCGAACAGGATGAAGGAAGCGAGGAACCACATGGCGTCCGCGTACTCGTGCCCCGAGTATCCGGCGATCGACGCGCGCAGCGCCCTGATCGCGTGCGTGGCCGGCAGGAACGGAGAGACAGACGAGAAGAAGGACGGCAGGATCGCCAGCGGGAACGTTCCCCCGGCACCCGAAATCTGCAGGACCAGGAAGAGCACGCCCAGGGCCTTGCCCGCGTTCCCGAACGTCGCAATAAACGTGTACAGCAGGGAGGAGAACACGACGGCCGTCAGCCACAGGGTGCCCATGAACTGCAGCGGGTGAGCGTGTTGGACCTTCAGGAAGTACAGGTCCCCCAACCCCACCACGGTCGCCTGGGCGAGCGCGATCGTCCCGAAAATCAGGTAGCGGCCCAGGTAGCCGGCGGCCAGGCCGACGGGCTTCGCGGTGAGGGTCGCGCGCAGCGAGTCACCCTCGGGCAGGCCTTCAGCAACGTTGGAGTCCGTGACATCCGAGCGAATCGACACGATCATGAGCACGGAGCCGACCCACAGGGCCAGGATCGAATAGAGCGGCGCCATCTGGGAGCCGAAGTTCGCCACCGGGTAGACGGGGGTCTTCTCGACGCCCACGGGTGCCGCGATGGCCGCGGCCAGGGCCTCGGGATTATTCCCGATGATCGTCCCGAGCGTCGTCAGGTCGCCCCCGGCGAGCGCCTCGCTGATCGACGCATGCAGGGAGTCGAGCTTTCCGGCCGCCTCGCGCAGGCTCGTGGCCGCGCCGGTCAGGTTGTCGCGCAGCTGGGTCAGTCCCTCGCGCGCGCTCCCGCTGCCGTTCGAGGCAGTGGACGTCGCGCCCTCCAGGGAGGTGCGGGCGGCGCTCAGGGACGACTGGGCCGAGGCCAGGGTGGCAGCCAGGGACTCGAGCTGAGGACGCAGGTTGTTCTCATAGTCGGAGGACAGCCCATCGACCGCTGAGCGCGCCTGGGCGATCAAGCCGTTCACCGTCGCGTGCCCAGCTTCGGCATTCGCGACCTTGGAGTCGAGCTCGGACGCGGCGGCGCGTAGCCCGTTCGCGACCTCAGTCAGCCGGTCGGAGGCCGCCTGCAGGCGATCCAGCGAGGACTGGGAGACAGGCGAGCCCGGCAACCCCTCGAGCGTCGACTTGATCGACGCGAAGCTGGTCGCCTGCGTATCCAGCACGGAGGCCTGCGAACGCAGCGTCGAGGCCGCGTCCGACGCGCTCGTGGATCCGTTCGCATAAACGTTCTCGACGGCCGTTGACAGGGAGGACAGCGAGGACTGGGAGGAGAAGATCGCGTCGGAGACCGAGGAGACCGCCGCCGACGCAGCTGATCTCAGCCCACCCGCCCCGGCCTGGCCGCTCGAGGCCGCGGACTGCGCGGAGCCCTTCGCGCTCCCCAGCCCGTTCACGAGCGTGGCCGTCGAGTCGATGAGCGTCACCGAGGAGCCCACGAGCGACGCGTAGGCGTCCGCGCTGTCCGCCGCCGTGCGCAGGCGCGAGGCGACGGTCTGCACGCGGTTATCGAGCGCCGTCACCGCATTGACGGCCGTCGGCGACGACAGCGCGCCCCCAACAGACGTCGCGGTATCCAACGCGACCTCGGAAAGTGTCTGAACGAAGATCTGATTCACCTGGGCGCTCACGGCCTCGGCACCCTGGCCGGCGATCTTCGGCGAAATACCGTTCTTCTTCTCGTTGACGTAGTAGGTCATCGGCGCGGAGGACGCTCCCCCGTCGAAGAAGGTGAGCATCTCGCGCGAAAAGTCCGACGGAATGACGATGGCCGCGTAGTAATCGCCCGAGCGCGTGCCCTCGATGGCCGCATCCTCTGAGGCGATCACCCAGTCGAAGTTGTCGTTCTTGCGCAGCGCGGACACCACGGAATCGCCGATGTTGATGTGCAGCGGCACCAGGTCCGACTTGTAGCCCGCGTCCGTGTTCACGATCGCGATGCGCAGGCTCTTCGTGTTGCCGAACGGATCCCACGACGCCGCCACGTTGAACCACGTGAACAGCGACGGAATAACGACGAGGCCGAAGACGACGACGCTGGCGATCAGGGAACGATGTGCGCGGCGTAGGTCGGCGCGGTAGATGGCCCAGATGGTCTTCACTGCTGCTCTCCCTTCCCCGCCTCCGACGCGTCGCCCTCGGGGTCCTCATCTCCGAGGCCGGGGTCGGCCTCGTCCGTATCCTCTCCCCCGCGCTCACCGCGGGAGGAGGCCAGCGCCGACGAGATCGACGCGCCCACGGCGGCCGCCCCCAGCGCGATGCGCGAGCGCGCACCCTGGACGCGGCGGGTGAGCAGCGAGCGCACGTCCTCCTCTTCCATAGCACCGAGGAGCTGCTGACGCGCCAAGGCCTCGCGCAGGTACTGCAGGCCGATCAGGAAGGAGATGACGAGGAGGACCCACACGATCCACGCGCCCAGCACGATCGGCACCTCCGTGATGTTCGCGACCGACAGGACGGCGAGCGCCACGGGCACGATGATGCCGAGGACGATCGCCACGCGGCGGATCATCGGGTAGCGGCGCTCGAAGCGCGCGGCCCGACGGCTCACCGAGCGCTGGAAGCCGTCGTGGTCCGCCAGGGCCGCCACGATCTGGGTGAGGCGGTAGCGGTTCGAGGGAACGCGCGTCGCCTCGGACAGGAAGAGACCGGAGGAGGACAGGTCGCGAGTGATCATCGCGTTCAGGTTCACCAAGAACGGGCGCAGCGCCAGGCCAATCGCGAAGGCGACCAGCGCCTCGGCGCCGAGAACCGCCAAGCAGGAGAGGTAGGTATGCCCGTAGAGTCCCCCGACGATCTCACGCAGCGCATTAATGCCGTAGGTGAAGGGGAACAGTGGATGCAGGAACCGGAAGAAGGAGGGCAGCATCTCGATCGGATACAGGCCGGCCGAGCCGGGAATCTGCATGACCATGATGATGACGCACAGGCCCTTGCCGATGTGCTGGAAGCACGTCGAGAGCATGTAGACAATCGACACGAACACCATCGAGATCACCATCGACGTCCCCACGAAACCCAGTCGGGACACCGTCTGCACGCCGATGACAAGGACACCGGTCGACACGACAAGCGCCTGGATGACCCCGAAGAAGGCGAGCAGCATCCACCGGCCCATGTACTTGGAGGCCGACGAAATCGGGCCGATGCCCTCTTCATCCACGTCGAGCTTGAAAAGGAGGACGAGCGAAAACGCACCGATCCACAGGGCCAGGTTCGTGAACAGCGGAGCCATCGCCGAGCCGTAGGCGGCCACGGGATACACGGCCTTCGTCTCGATCTTGGTCGGCGAGGCCATGAAGGAGGCGATCGATTCGGCGTTGACCCCCAGGGAGTCCGCGAGGTCACGCAGCGTATTCGAGGAGGACAGCGACGAAATGTCCGTCGCCACCGAATCGAGGTCAGTTTTGATAGCGGCGACATTCGTGGCGCTCGTCTGGGTCGCCGTCTTCGCCCCGTCCAGGAGGGAATCGAGCTGGTCGAGCAGGCCCGACACCTGGTCGCGCTGACTGCGCAGCGTGTCCAGAGAGCCGCGCATCGATGAGGACGCACTCGAGAAGTCGTCGAGCGCCGAGGAGATCGCGGGCAGCTGGGAGGACACTCCGCTGCGCGCATTCGTGACCGCGCTCGACACGGCCGCGGACGCGTCGGAGGCTTTCGTCAGCGCGTCCGATATCGACGTGGACGTGGCCGACAGGTCGGAGTTGAGGGTCGTCAGGTCACCCAGGGCCGTCGACAGCGCGGCGTTCTGGTTCGTCAGGTCGGTCAGTGCGGTGCCCGCCGCGGGCAGATTCCCGATCCCCAGGGCATTCAGCTCCGCGAGCACGTCACCCACCGAGTTGTTGATCGACGTTCCCTCGGTGAGGAAGCCACCCACGCGCCCGGACGCGCCCTGCACGGCGCCGTCGAGGGTTCCCGCGTTCGCGGACACGCCCGCCAAGGCGCTCGCCGCATTCGACGACAGACCGTCAAGGGCCCCACCCATCTGGCTCGAGAAGGACGCCAGCGACGTGCGCGAGTCACTCACCAGCTGGTCCGCCTGGTCCAGGGACGTCGACAGCTCCGAGGCGGCCGCGTCCAGATCACTCAGGGTCGAGCGCGCTGAGGCAACCGAGGCCTTCGCCGCGTCAATCTTGGCGCCCATGCCGTCCAGGGTCTGCGAGGCGCTCTCCAGCTTGGCCGAGGCCTCGGACACCGACGCGGACACGTCCGAACGCTTCTGGTCAGCGTTGTTCGCGATACTGACCCCGGCCTCGGACGCCTTCTCCGAGAGCACCTTGGCCACCGTCGAGACGAACGCGGAGTTGATCTGGCGGTCGAGAGACGTCGCGCCCGCGCCCGTGATCTTGGGGGCCACCGCGTTGTTCTTCTCGTTGACGTAATACTGGATATTCGGCTTGACATACGTGCCATCGACGATGCCCGTCAGGTCGCGCGAAAACGACGCCGGGATCACGAATGCCGCGTAGGAGTCGCCGCGTTCCACCTCGGCGCGCGCCTCGTCGGCGCTCACGAAGTGCCAGCCCAGCTGATCGTTCTCCTTCAGCTGGGTCTCCAGCATCGCACCGACGTTCACGGTGCCGATCTGATCCTTGGTAGCGCCCTCGTCCTCGTTCGCGACGGCGACCCGGATGTGGGAGGTGTGTGAGTACGGATCCCAGAATCCCGCAATGTTGAACCACGCGTAGAGCGCAGGCACGAACGCCATGCCGATGATGACAATCCACGCGGCCGGGACACGCACCAGCCTCAAAAGATCACGACGAAAAATCCTGACGGAACCTCGCACAGGGTCGCCTTCTTTCCCCTATCGACGGGCCTGCTTCACATAGCGGCGCATCGCACGCTCAGCCTCGCGCTGATCCTGCTTCTCCCGCAGGGCCTGACGCTTATCCCATTCCTGCTTGCCCTTAGCCAGGGCGATCTCGACCTTGACGCGGCCCCCGATGAAGTACAGCTCCAGGGGCACGATCGTGTAGCCCTTCGCGGCCACGCGATCCTGCATGCGGTCAATCTCCGCGCGGTGCAGCAGCAGCTTGCGCTTGCGCGTCGGCGCGTGGTTGGTCCACGAGCCCTGCGAGTACAGGGGGATGTTGGCGCCGTACAGCCACGCCTCTCCCCCGTTGATCTCAACCCAGGCGTCCACGAGGGACGCGCGGCCCATACGCAGCGCCTTCACCTCGGTACCCATGAGGGCCAGGCCGGCCTCCCAGGTGTCCTCGATCGTGTAGTCGTGGCGCGCCTTCTTGTTACGGGCGATCGTCTTCTTCGCGTCGGAGGCAGCCTTGGCGCGCTGCCCCTCCGTGGGCTTGGGCTTCTTCCATTCCTTGGGCATGCTGCCTCCTTTCAGACTCGTTTTCCGTACAACTTGCGGAAAGACCCCCGTAGCAAAACGCTACGAGGGTCCATCCTAACGCGGATTACAAATAATCCATCGGTTCAACGTAACTTCCGTTCTGAATGACACCAAAATGCAGGTGGCAGCCCGTCGCGTAGCCGGTCGAGCCGACCTCGCCCAGCGCGTCGCCCGCGTTCACGTACTGGCCCGGGGACACGTACTGGGCCTGCATGTGCAGGTATTCAGTGATGACGGAGTTACCGCCGACGAGGCCGTGGTTGATATCCACGTAGTTGCCCGCCGAGTAGTCTGAGGACACCGCATTGACGTATCCCGAAGCCACGGCGCGAATGATCGTGCCGCAGTCGGCAGCCATGTCGGTGCCCGAGTGGCCCTTCATGACGCCCAGGACAGGGTGGTAACGCATACCAAACGGACTCGTCACAACGATCGGGATATCCAGCGGGCTACGGAAGCCCGAAGCTGACACGTATGAGGCACCCGAGGCACGGTTCGCCTCGTCGATGGCCGCGAGCTCCGCGCTGCGCGCCTGATAGTCCGCTTCGGCCTGGTCGAGCGAGGCCTGAACCTTGCCCTTCTGAGCGTCCCACTCGGCCTGCTTGGCCTGCGCCTGCGTCTTCAGGTTATTGAGCTCCGTGAGCTTGGAGTCAGCCTCGCTCTTCGCAGCCTCGGCCTCGGCCTCGGCCTGCGCGGCCTTCGCCTCAAGGTCGGCGATACGCTCCGTGATGGCGTCCTGACGCGTGGCCTGAGTGCGCTGGGACGAGGACACGTCCAGCGCGGCCGTCATCGTCTGGCTCTCCGTCCGCAACGCCATGTCGGCGGCCGCCGCACGGTCGGTGATCGACTCCGTGCCGCCCGCCGTCAACGCGACGGCGACCGGGTCGACGTTGCCCTCGCGGTACTTACGACGCACGAGGTCGGCGATCGCACGCTGCGCATCGTCGGCCTGCGTGGTCGCCTGGTTCAGCGACTGACCGATGCGGCTCTGCTCGCCCTGAGCGGCACTGAGCTCGCCCATAATCGTCGCGTGCTCGCGGGACTTCTGGTCGTAGGTCGCGGTCGCGGCGTCGTAGGCGGCCTGGGCCGCCGGGATCTGCCCGTTGAGCGACTGCAGGTCGATGAACACCTGGGCGAGCGACGCGTCGATACCCTCCAGCTGCGACTGCAGGGCGTTGACCGTCGCCTCGGCCTCGGCGGCCGCGTTCGCGGCGGCGTCGCGCTCATCGTCCGCACGCGCGGGCAGGGCCTGGCTCATCGCCGCAAACGAGGCGATCGCGAGGGCCAGTGCACCGGCGCGCAGCGCGCGACGACCGGGACGATGCGAGGAGGGGGACATGAGACTCACGCCTTCGTGTACTTCGCGAGCGAGAACGCCGAGGCAATAACCGCCAGCGCCACCGCCGCCAGGACGAGGATCGGCGTCATGATCGCGACCTCGCCCATTCCGATAAAGTTCGTCCATTTGAATGCGGGGGCCATCCACCCCTGAACGATAAAGTGCACGCCCGCGAACAGAGTGCCAATCGCGAAGGCGGCACCAACCAGCGCAGCGAGCGCGCCCTCGATCATGAAGGGGGCCTGAATGAACAGGTTCGAGGCACCCACGTAGCGCATGATCTGGGTTTCCTGCTCACGGCTCATCGCGCTCAGGCGAATCGTCGTCGAGATCAGCAGGATCGCCGCAACGACCATGATCGCGCCGAGGCCGAGGGCCGCCGTGCGGGCGGCACCCAGCACGCGGAACAGGGGCTCGACGACCTCACGCTGGTCGCGCACCTCGGACACGCCCGCGGTCCCGGAGAACTCCTCCTTGACCACCGAGTACTGCTCGGGGTTGACCAGCTTGATGCGGAACGCAAACTGAAGCATGTCCGGCGTGGTCCACTGGGTCAGGGCGTTGTTGCCATTGAGACGCTGGAAGTTCTCGTACGCCTCTTCCTTCGTCTCCTCGTACACGTGAGCCACGTACGGAGTCATCTCGGCGGAGGCCAGCTTCTGGCGCACCGCGTCGATCTGCGCGTCGGTCGCCTCGGTCGCATTACAGTTCGCGGCCGCGTCGTTGATGGCGCACATGTAGATCGTGACCTCGATCTTGTCGTACCACTCCGACTTCATCTTGGACACCTGCATCTGGGTCAGGCCCGCGATGCCCACGAAGAGAAGGGACACGAAGGTCACGAGGATGACGGCGACGCTCATCGCGCGGTTACGCGACAGGCCCTTGCCGACCTCGGACAGAATAAAACGAAGCTTCACTGGTCTTACCTCCCGGCCCCGTAGACGCCGCGGTTCTGATCGCGCACGACGTCGCCGCTGGCGAGCTCGATGACGCGCTTACGCATCTGGTTCACGATGTCCGCGTCGTGGGTAGCCATGACGACGGTCGTGCCCGTGCGGTTGATTCGGTCGAGGAGACGCATGATGCCCAGCGACGTCTCCGGGTCAAGGTTGCCGGTGGGCTCGTCCGCGAGCAGCAGCTCGGGACGGTTCACCATGGCGCGCGCGATAGCGACACGCTGCTCCTCACCGCCGGACAGCTCGTGCGGCAGGCGCGATTCCTTGCCGGACAGGCCCACCAGCTCGAGAGCGTCCGGGACGGCCGTCTCGATCGCGTGACGAGGCTTGCCGATGACCTGCATGGCCAGGGCAACGTTCTCGTACACGGTCTTGGAGGGCAGCAGTCGGAAGTCCTGGAAGACCGTGCCGATCTGGCGGCGCAGCTTCGGAACCGCCCACGTGGACAGCTTGGACACGTCCTTGCCGAGCACCCACACCTTGCCGCTGGTCGCCTTCATCTCGCGCATGACGAGCTGCAGGAACGTGGACTTGCCGGAACCCGACTTGCCGACGAGGAACACGAATTCTTCGCGTTCCACCTCCAGCGAGACGTGGTCCAGCGCGGGCTGGGCACCTGGCGTGTACACCATGGTGACATCTTCAAAACGAATCATGGGACCGTCCGATCGGGGTCAATAGTCCCTGTCAGATTAGGTAACGATCGGGTCACGACCCGGCTGCGACACGCGGAAAACAGGCGGTGTGGCGCTCAGCCCTCCACCTGGGGGCGCCTAACACGGACTCAGCCCCGGCCTCGTTCATGAATCGACGAGGCCGGGGCCGGGTTGCGCGAAGGCGAGGCTCAGTCCTGAGCGGCCTTCTGCTCGTTCTTGCGCCAGCGGATGCCGGCGTTGATGAAGCCGTCGATGTCGCCATCGAAGACGGACTGGGGGTTGCCGGACTCGTACTCGGTGCGCAGGTCCTTGACCATCTGATACGGCTGGAGGACGTAAGAGCGCATCTGGTCGCCCCACGACGCCTTGACGTCGCCGGCGAGTTCCTTCTTCTTCGCCTGCTCTTCCTCGTGGCGCAGCACGAGGAGGCGGGACTGCAGGACTCGCAGGGCGGCCGCACGGTTCTGGATCTGGGACTTCTCATCCTGCATGGACACGACGATCCCCGTGGGGATGTGGGTCATGCGCACGGCCGAGTCGGTCGTGTTCACGGACTGGCCGCCGGGGCCCGAGGAACGGAAGACATCCACCTTTAGCTCGGACTCGGGGATCTCGATGTGGTCCGTGGTCTCAATGAGGGGGATGACCTCGACGGCCGCGAAGGACGTCTGGCGGCGACCCTGGTTGTCGAAGGGGCTGATGCGCACGAGGCGGTGGGTGCCGGCCTCGACGCTCAGCGTGCCGTAGGCGTAGGGGGCCTGGACCTCGAAGGTCGCCGACTTCAGGCCAGCCTCTTCCGCGTAGGAGGTGTCCATGACCTTCGTCGGGTAGCCGTGACGCTCCGCCCAGCGCAGGTACATGCGCAGCAGGATCTCGGCGAAGTCGGCGGCGTCCACGCCGCCCGCGCCGCTTCGGATCGTGATGACGGCGTTGCGCTCGTCGTACTCGCCGTCCAGCAGCGTGCGGATCTCCAGGTCACCCAGGTCCTTACGCAGCTTCTCCAGGTCGGCCTCGGCCTCGGCGAGGATGTCAGCGCCCTCATCCGGATCCTCGGCAGCCATGTCCACCATGGCCTCCAGGTCGTCGATGCGCTCACTCATCTGCGTGACGCGGTCGAGCTCGCTCTGGCGGTGGCTGAGCGCACTCGTGACAGCCTGGGCGGCGCTCGGGTCGTCCCACAGGTCGGGCGCGGCCGCCTTCTCATTCAGCTCGGCGATCTGAGCGCGCAGCTTGTCCGGCTGCACGACCGCGAGGATGTTCTCCATCGTGGTGCGCAGGGACGGGATCTCTTCAGAAAATTC
>PPYE01432897.1_pt1 | contig 24405 bp, 18 predicted proteins | sample 1559881 | NCBI WGS metagenome assembly PPYE01 (sample SAMN08240022, study PRJNA423297) | Human gut metagenome, whole genome shotgun sequencing project. | reverse complement strand
CTCCCAGTACCAAATCTTTCACCTTTACCTGGCGAATGCTTGCCATACAATCGGCCTCCTTTTCTTCCAACGTAATTGTTCTTTTTCTATCCAAACAGATTGAGCAGGTCTTTGCAGCTGATAAAAATCATCAGAGCAAAGAGCAGCACCAATCCTACGGTATTGATGACGGAAGTGTACTTCTGGGGAATGGGGCGGCGGATGATGAGTTCAATGAGGGTAAACAAAATCTGGCACCCATCCAATGCCGGAATGGGTAGAAAATTGAAGATACCCACATTGATGGTCAAAAAGGCGGTGAGTATCAGCACTCCATCGGCGCCGTAGCTCAGGGTCTGCCCCACAGCCTGGCCCACTCCTATGGGGCCGGACAGCTCGGTAATGCCCACCTGACCGGTGAAGAGCATTCCCATGCTCCGCCAAATCATCACCGTTAAGGTGCAGAATTTTTTGGCGGCGTATTCCACTGCATTGAAAAAGTGATTGGGGCGGGAATAAAGGTAAAAATCCAGGGCGATGGAGCTGCTGCCGTCCTCATTGGTCACCATGGGGAACTGCACATCGGTGAGCTCCACCCTTTGGCCGCTGCGGGAGACGGTAATATCCGCCCTGCCGTCGGTGGCGGACATCAGCAGCATGGCCACATCCGTTTCGGTAAACACCGGTGAACCGTCGATGGAAAGGATGGTGTCCTCCGCCTGCAAACCGGTTTGGGAACTGGTAGCCCCTTCTGCAAACTTGGCCACCGTGGTGGTGGGGATATAATCTTGGAACCCATACAGGCCAAAGAGAATCACAAATCCCAGCACCAAATTCATAAAGATCCCGGCAGCCAAAATAATCAGCCGCTGCCAGGGACGCTTTTGGGAGTAGGAGTTTTCCCCCTCCTGGGGGGTCTCCTCCCCTTCCATCTGCACATAGCCGCCGATGGGCAGCAGGCGGATGGTGTAAAGGGTGCGGATCTTTCCCGGTTTGGGCGGCTTCTTCCGCTTCAGAGAAGCCAGCTTAGGCCCCATGCCGATGGAAAACTCCAGGATATTCACCCCGAAGGCCCTGGCGGCGCAGAAGTGCCCCAATTCATGGATGGTGATAATCACCCCGAAAATCAGGATGGTCAACAGGATGGTCAGCAGCATGGACATTCCCCTAGCAGCAAACGTGGTTTCGTACAAATTCCCGGGCAGCCCGGTCAGTCATGATTATGTCTTCCACCGTAAATTCATGCTTGGCGGGCACTCCGTCCAACGCCTGTCGCACCAGCTCCCCAATCTGCAAAAAGCCGATTTTCTCCTGCAAAAACAGGGCTACTGCCTGTTCGTTGGCGCCGTTGACAATGGTGGGATACAGCCCGCCCCGGCGGATGGCTTCAATGCAGCAGGCCAGGCAGTCGAAGGTTTCCAAATCCGGCCGGGCAAAGTGAAGCGCACCGTAGGCGAACAGGTCCAATTCCTGGGCGGGGGAAGGTTTCCGGTCCGGGTAGGTCAAAGCGTACTGAATGGGGATGCGCATATCCGGGTTGCCCAGCTGGGCCATGACGGAGTTGTCCTCAAACATCACCGCAGAATGCACCACGCTTTCCCGATGAACCACCACCTGAATCTGCTCCGGCTCCAAATCGAACAGCCACATGGCCTCGATAAACTCCAATCCCTTGTTCATCATGGTAGCACTGTCGATGGTGATTTTTGCGCCCATATCCCAGTTGGGGTGCTTTAGGGCGTCTGCGGGGCGGATATTTTGCAACTGCCCTTTAGTTTTCCCGTAAAAGGGGCCGCCAGAAGCGGTGAGAAGAATTTTTTTAATTCTATTCTGCTGGTTGCCCTGCAAGCACTGAAAGATGGCGGAATGCTCGCTGTCCACCGGAAGCAGGGCGGTGTGGTACTGCTGGACGGCTCTGGTCACCAGTTTGCCCCCGGTGACCAAGGTTTCCTTATTGGCCAAAGCCACCTTCTTCCCTGCTTGGATGGCGCGGAGGGTGGGGGTCAGTCCAATCATGCCCACCACAGAGTTCAGCACGGTGTCTGCTTCTTCCATGGACGCCAATTCCAACAAACCCTCCATGCCGCAGACCACTTCCACGGAAGTGTCCGCCAAGGCAATTTTCAGTTGAGAATACAGGCTTTGGTCATAGATGCAGACCTTTTTGGGAGAAAATTCCCGTGCCTGCTGCTCCAACAGAGAAATGTTTCGGTTGGCTGCCAGTCCGCAGACAGAATATCCCTGCATTTTACAAACCTGAAGGCTTTGGGTGCCGATGGAACCAGTGGAACCCAAAACGGAAATACATTGCGTCATCTGTCAAGCCTCCTTTTCCATCGCCAATCGGCAGCGGCACTGGGGGTCTGCCGGCGCCGAACAGCGAAATGAAAATTCCGTTTCCCCATCCAAGTCCGCTGGGAAAACAGCTTTCAAGCAAAATCGTGCACACTTCATTCTAAGAATATTATAACTGAAATCTGTGGGTACTGCAAGGGTTTCTCCCCAAAGAACCGGGAGGATGTATGTCCTCTTTAAGCACCACATATTTAAAAGGAATCTGCAAAAATAATATGCCCTCAAACAAAGAAACTTCTCTGTTTCAGGGCATAATGTCTTTTTTAAAATCTCAAACCAGCGTCACAATGCCGCCCAAGCCCAATACCAGGCAGAGGAAGGGGGACAAAAAGAGCATACTGTCAAACCGATCCAAGATGCCGCCATGGCCGGGAATCAGATTGCCGAAATCCTTGATCTCCGCATGACGCTTCATAATGGAGGCGCACAGGTCGCCGAACACCGACAGCAGAGAACCCAGCACTCCCACCAGAATCACCAGCGGGTAGTTGACGTTCAAAGGAACGAAGCAGGAGAAAATCCAACTGTACAGGCAAATTGCCGCAACCCCGATGACCAAACCGCCAACCAAACCTTCCCAGGTTTTTTTTGGGCTGATTCGAGGACACATTTTGTGTCGGCCAAAGGCACGGCCCACAAAATATGCGCCGCCGTCGCTGATCCAGGCGCAGACGAAAGAAAACATGATGTAGTACAGTCCCACCACACCGGCCATGTCCCGCAGCAAAACCAAGCTGCCGAAGGCTGCCGCCAGAAAAAAGGCAGAGACAATGGTGACGGAAAGCTGCTGAAAGTCCGCTGTCATATGGCAAACAAAAAAAGTCCCGATTTCCACCGCTAAAAAGGCCAGCAGCAGCCAGCCCAGCCAGTAGCTGCGGTTGGGTACCATCATCAGCAGAGGGGCGGCGGCAGTGCAAACGATTGCTGCCGCCACCATGACCCTGTTTTTCACCATACCGGTGCGCCAAGTCATTTCATATGCCGCAATTCCTATAAGCAGCGCCATAGCGCAGTTGAGCACCGGCGTTTGGTAAAAAAGCAGCACCACACAGGTCAGGGGGATACCAATCAGCGCAGAAAGAATTCGCATCTTCATTGAGACGACGCCCCCTTTTCCTTTCCGGTCAGCCCGCCAAACCGGCGGTTGCGTTTAGCATATTCTGCCAAAGCGGCATCCAGATTCTTTTCACTGAAATCCGGCCAAAGAACGTCCATATACACAAATTCCGCATAAGCGCACTGCCAAATCAAGAAATTGGACAGCCGGTGCTCCCCGCTGGGACGGATCACCAGATCCACCGGGGGCTGGCCGGCGGTATCCAGATAGCGTTCAAACACCGAAGGGGTGATTTCCTCCGGATCCTGCAAGCCTTCGGCACAGTCCTTCGCCAGCTTCTTCGTTGCCCGCAGGATCTCGTCCTGGCCGCCGTAATTGATGGCGATATTCACCCAGGTGCCGGTATAATCCTTGCAGATTTCCTCGGTGCGGTGGATTAACGCCTGGACTTCTTCGTCAAAGGCGGAAAGGTCGCCGATAAAGTGTAGGCTGACATTTTTCCCCTTCCAAACGCTTTCGTCCTCCAGATAATCCACCAACAGCTGGATAATGGCCTTCACTTCTTCCTGAGGGCGTTTCCAGTTTTCGGTGGAAAAGGCGTAGACCGTCAAATATTCCAAACCGATCTGAGCACAATATTCCGTGATTTTCCGGAACACACGGGCGCCGATCTTATGTCCGGCCGTGCGGGGCAGGTGTTTGAGGGCTGCCCAACGGCCGTTGCCGTCCATAATGATTCCTATGTGGCGAGGCAGTGCACGTTCAGCCATGATTAAATCTCCATGATCTCTTTTTCTTTTGCTTTTGCGACTTCATCCACCTGCTTGCAGTATTTATCTGTCAGCTTTTGGATTTTCTTTTCGCCCTCAGACAGATCGTCCTCGGTGATGTCCCCGGCTTTCTTCATGGCCTTGAGCTTTTCGTTGGAATCCCGGCGGATGGAGCGCACCGCAACCTTGGCCTTCTCCGCCAGAGAGCTGACTTCCTTGCACAGCTCTTTCCGGCGTTCCTCGGTCAGCTGGGGGAAGACAATGCGGATGAGCTTGCCGTCGTTGGTGGGGTTGATGCCCAAGTCACTGGTCAGGATGGCACGTTCCACATCTTTTAAGCAGGAAGCGTCCCAGGGCTGGATCACCAGCACACGGGCTTCTGACACGCTGACAGCCGCCAAAGAAGGCAGGCTGGTGGGAGTGCCGTAATAGTCCACCATGATCTTATCCAGCACATGGGGATTGGCCCGCCCGGCACGGATGGCGCCGTAATCCTTTTCCAGCGCCGCAATGGATTTTAGCATTTTTTCTTCTGATTTTTGCAACACAGCTTTCATTCTGATTACACTCCTATTCTACGCCGGTCACTCCTCGGCGTTATCTACCGTAGTACCTACAACATCACCCTGCACTGCCCGAACAATGTTATCGGGCTCATTGAGGTTAAACACCACAATGGGAATGTCATTGTCCTTGCACATGGACGCAGCAGTGCTGTCCATCACCTGAAGGCCCTGGTTCAGCACCTGGGTGAAGGTCAAGTGGTCGTACTTCACCGCATCGGGATACTTATGGGGATCTTTGTCGTACACCCCATCCACCATGGTGGCTTTGAAGATCACATCGGCGTTGATTTCTGCGGCACGGAGGGTGGAAGCGGTATCGGTGGAAAAGAAGGGGTTGCCGGTGCCGCAGCCAAAGATGACCACCCTGCCCCGTTCCAGATGGCGCACGGCACGGTTGCGGATATAGGGTTCCGCCACCGCCCGCATTTCAATGGCGGTCTGCACCCGGACTTCCAGACCCAGGTGTTCCAGCACGTCGGCCACCGCCAAAGCGTTCATGCAGGTGCCCAGCATCCCGATGTGGTCGGCCCGGGTGCGGTCCATGGCACCGCTGGAACGGCCCCGCCAGAAGTTGCCGCCGCCAACCACAATGGCAATCTGAACCCCCAGGTCCGCTGCCTTTTTGATGCTCTTGCCGATGTTGGTGATCACGTCAAAATCCAGGCCGGTTTCCTTTTCCCCGGACAAGGCTTCGCCGCTGAGCTTTAAGAGGATGCGATGATACTTTAAAGACATAAGTTTGTACTCCTTTATGATAAAAATCAATATCAACGTAATGAAAAATCAGAGGCGTTCAGGCTCAAATTCACATTGTAATACGGGTCGCCCTTTTCCAGAATTTCAGGCCACCGTTTCTGAAACTCCAGAATTTCGCTCTGGAAACGGGCAACTTTTTCCGGCGTATCTTCGTACCCTCTAGATTTGGACTCGTAGTGATGCAGTTCCGCATAGGGATTGTACACCACCAAATAACCGCAGCGCCGCACTTTCAGGCAAAAATCAATGTCGTTAAATGCAACTTTCAACGCTTCCGTCAACCCGCCTGCTTTTTCAAACGCTTCTTTTTTCACCATCATACAAGCCGCAGTGACGGCGCTGTAATCCTGTGCACAGATAATTCTGGAGAAATACCCGTTGGCATTTCTGGCGGCGCCTAAGAAGGTGTGCCCTGCAATCCCGCCGATTCCGATGACCACGCCGGCATGTTGAACGGTATCGTCTTCATAGAACAGCCTTGCACCCACAATCCCCACATCGGGACGCATACAGTAGCCCAGCATCTCCTCCAGAAAGCTGGGGTTAATCAGTTCGGTATCGTTGTTCAGCAACAGGTAGTAGCTGCCCTTTGCATACTGCACGCCGAAATTATTGATTTTAGAGTAGTTAAAATCACCTTTGTAATAGACAACATGAACGGAAGGCTCTTCTTTTTGAATCCGGTCGTAATAAGCAAAGGTCTCTTGTTCCGTGCTGTTATTCTCGATGATAATAAATTCAAAATTGCGATAGGTTGCTTTTTTCAAAATCGCTTGGATGCACTGGTCCAGGTCTTCAATGTGGTCCTTATTGGGAATAATAATGGAAACCAGCGGCTTTTCTTCCCAATGATAGGTGGTGCGGTAAAGTCCCAGATATTCGCCGTGCTCTACCGTTGCGGGAAGTCCTACACGGTCATAATGCGCCTGCACCGCCCGCTTCCCAGCTTCAAATGCGTACAATTTGCTTTCCGGGTTTTCTGCCGTGGAATCCATGTGAGCCCGCCAATGGTAAAGGACTTTGGGAATGTGGTAAATCCGCTTTGCCCGTTCGCAGCAGCGCCAAACAAAATCATAGTCCTGGGCCCCGTCAAATTCGCCTCGGAGCAGTCCCACCTCTTGCTGCAAGCTGCGCTTTACCACGCAGAGATGGTTGATATAATTCATGCTGCAGAGCAGATCAGGGTTGTAGTCTGATTTGAAATGGGGCTGGAAATAATCCTTCCCATTCATGGAAACCTTATCTTCATCGGTGTAGAGCAGGTCAATGTCGGGATACTCGTTGATTGCCGCAGCGCACTCATAAAGGGCGTCTTCCGGCAGCAGATCATCGTGATCCATGAACACCAGGTATTCCCCGGTGGCGTTTTGGATGGCCACATTGGTGTTTTCCGAAATCTTTAACGGCTCATCCCCGAAAAACACACGGATTCGGCTGTCCTCTTTCATCAAGCGGGTCAACACATCCCGCAAGGGCGTATCTTTCCCGCTTCCGTCCGACAGACACAGTTCCCAGTTGGCATAGGTCTGGTTTTGCACCGAACGGATCATTTCCAAAAGATAATTTTCCGGTGTTTTATAAAGGGGTACCACAACGCTAAACTTAGGCTGGTAGGCAAAAACCTTTTCCCGCTGGGCCTGCAGCTGCTGTTGGGTAGGAAGGTGCTGCAACCGCCATTCCTGATAGTCGATGCTTCCTGGACCTTTTCCGGTTAAGCGCTCCGCCGCCCGAATGATAAACCGTTTCCAACCGTTCTGCCGGATATACTGCACCACCGTTTTCACATAGTGGTGGTTGGAAATCTGCTTCAGAGCCGCAATGGTGCGGTAGGAAAGCCGTTCCCGGCGCTCCCAGTCCGAGCGCAAACTCTCAATATTCAGTTTTTCTTCGGTAACAAATCCGTCGGAGCTTAACAACAGCGAAAGGGACTTCACATCGCTTCTCTCCGGTGTAATCACAAAGCCGCATTTCTCTGCCACTTCTTTTTCCCGATAGGCGGAAATCACGTCGCTGCGTAGTTTCCATGCGATTTCAAAGGGAACCTCTTCTTCGTTTTCATCTTTCAGAGATACCTGAATAGGCGAAGCAGACACTGCCCAGCCGCGAATCACCGGCACTTTTTTATCAAAGGAAACCTCGTCGATGCAATATTCCACCTGATTGCGTTCCTTTTCCAACTTGGAAACAGGAATGTCAAGACAGAGGTGCTTTTTTTCACCATCCGCTGAAACCGTATAGATCTTCAGCTTTTTATAAGAATCCAGCGTTTCTGGCAGGGAAACCCGAATCACATATTCTTTTTGAGCATTTGCCCCAATTAACCTTAAAAACGAGTGGGCAGGCAAATCATCGAAGACATCAACTGCTTGCTCTAAAACGGTATTATCCAAAGTAATTTCCACCGTATTTCCGTCCGGGTTGTCCTTTCCAAACCACCCGAACACAAGAAAACAGTTCCGATCCGTTAGGTGATACCGGCACCGAATCACATTAAAATAACACTCTATATCCATACAACCCATTCTCCTTTCATCAGCTTCCGTCGCTTAACCGCCAAAATGCTGATAAGCGTCGCAGACTTCTGCCATATCCCCGATCATCTTCAGATGGCCGTGATCCAGCCACACCACCCGATTGCACATCCGCTGAATCTGCTGAAGGGAGTGGCTTACCATAATCACAGTGGTGCCGGAACGGAGCATTTGGTTGATGCGGTCTTCACACTTTGCCTGGAACAAAAAGTCCCCTACCGACAAAATCTCATCCACAATCAAAATATCCGGCGTCACCATGGTGGCGATGGAGAACGCCAAGCGGGCCAACATACCGGAGGAGAAATTCTTAATCGGCACGTCCTGAAATCCCTGCAACTCCGCAAAGTCGATGATTTCATCGTACTTGCTGCGCAGAAAATCCGGATTGTGTCCCAAAACAGTGCCGTTCAAAAACACGTTTTCCCGGGCTGTCAAATCCATGTCAAAACCGGCTCCCAGTTCAATCAGGGGAGCAATGCTGCCGTGGATGGTCACGCTGCCTTCACTGGGGCTCAAGATTCCGCTGACTACCTTCAGCAGGGTGGATTTTCCGGCGCCGTTTAAGCCTACAATGCCGAACACATCCCCCTTATAAATATCCAGGGTAATGTGATCCAGGGCGACAAACTTCTGAATTTGAAGCTGGCCCTTGATTTTGCGGATAAAGTATTCCTTGATATTATCCACTTTTTCCGAGGCGAGATTGAAATTCATCGTCACGTCCCGGACTTCAACCATGACTTGTTTTTCTTCCATATTCTCTTCCTCCAACCGTCAAATGTGCAGAATGAAGTTGCGCTGCAGCTTCTTGAAGACCAGGCAGCCAAGCAGCAAACTGACCACTCCCATGGCCAGGCAAACCAGGTTGTCCATCAAAGAAGGAAGGGTGTTGTACATCAAAATGTTCCGGAAATAGGTCACAAAATGGTACATGGGGTTGATATTCAAAATCCAACGGAAGTCACCAAGGATGTTTTCCGGATAAAAAATGGGGGTAAAGTACATCCAAGCGGTAAGGATAACGCTGTACAGATGCTCAATGTCGGAAAAATACACCACCGCAGCGCTGAGCATCAGGCTGATTCCCAGGCTAAACATGATCACATAGGTAAAGCACAGGGGAAACAGGGTTGCCGTAATGGTGACGGGAGTTTGGGTCACCAGCACAATAAAGATCAGCGCAATGCAGCTAAATCCCATATTGACACAACTGGAAAGCACTTTTTGCAGCGGGAAAATATATTTGGGAATATAAACCTTTTTGATCAACGCCGCATTGCCGGTAATGGCGGACATGGAAACACTGGTGCTTTCGCTGAAAAAGTTCCACAGCAAAGAAGCGGACAGATAATACACCGGGAAATTGGGAATCGCAAACCGGAAGAACTGGGAGAAGACCGCCGTCATGACCAGCATCATCAACAGCGGATTCAGTACACTCCACAGCATACCCAAAACACTGCGGCGATATTTCACTTTGATGTCTCTGGAAACCAGATTCATCAGCAGAAAGCGGTATTTCATAAATACGGCTATGGTCTTATCCATCCAATCAACCTTTCATTTCATGGTTCTTGTATCTTGGCTCTTTTATCCAATCTTTCCATAGTATAGCACAGCAGCCCGGAGAAGTAAAGAAATTATTCAGAGCTGCTGTGCTGCTTTTCCATATTCAGCTTCCGTTGGGTGCGGCAAAAGGCAACGGCGTACACCCTTTCTGCGCCGCATTTTCGCAGCAGCCGGGCGCATTCCGTCAAGGTGCTGCCGGTGGTCACCACATCGTCCACCAGCAAAACCGTCTTTCCCTCAAAGGTTTCCGGCCCGTGCAGAATCAGCCGCTTTTGCAGGTTCTCCCGGCGCTGTTTGGCGGATGACAGGGTGTGCTGGCGGCGGGTAAACCGTCGTTTTTGCAGATACCCAACCCGATACGGAATGCCGGTCTGCCGGGAAAGGTATTTTGCCAGCAAGACGGCGTGTTCTCCCCTTTCCTGGAACAAGCTGGGCGCAGAGGGAGCAGGAAGGATGCAGTCAAATGGCAGCAGGCTCCAGTCTTCTTCCTCCATCCATGCGGTCATCATCCAAGCCATGGTCTTGGCGGCAGAAGGGCGGGCGCCGCTTTTGAGGGCCAGCACCGCCTCTTTCCCGCCGTGATGGTAATCTACTCTGGCAATCAAGCCGTCCAGCGGGTATTCTCCCGGCATACAAACGCAGGGAGATTCCCCGCAAAGAGGGCGGTTCCAAAACCAGTGTTCCTCCGCTATCCTGCCGCAGTCCGGGCAGTACCATGCGTCGTAAGGAAGCGCTTTGCCGCAAAAGACGCAATGCCGCCCGAACAGCAGAAATTGCAGATACTCCCACACCTTATTCCACACTCTTCAAGCTCTCCACCATGTCGATCTTTTTCAGCTTGTAGTGCATAATCACATTCACCAACAAGGCAAACAGTGCTGTCAGCAAACCGGAGAATACAAAGCTCCAGATGTCGGTAGCACGGTTAAACCGCACCACATCTACCTCCACCGAAGCCAGAACATACTGGGTCAGAGCCACCCCCAGCGCTAAACCGGCGGCAATGCCGCAGAGGGTGCAGACAATATTTTCCCGATAGACATAGGCGCTGACCTGAAAGTCATAAAAGCCCAGCACCTTAATGGTAGCCAGTTCCCGCTTCCGTTCGGCGATGTTGATGTTGGCCAGGTTATACAGCACCACAAATGCCAGTGCTCCGGCGCTGATTATGATGATAATCACCACATAATTCAAGCTGGTGAGCATTTCCTGGAAGCTCTGCTCCAAATCCGAAACCAGGCTCAAGCCTAAAATATCCCCGGTGTCCATCAAAGCCTGGGAAATAGCTTGCCCATCCGCCTCTTCATCAAAGGTGAGGTACAGATTAGTATAAGAAGGGTCTTCCCCAAACACCTGGCGGTAGTACTCCTCGCTGAGATAGATATAATTGCCGGCGTAGTTTTCTGTCAAGGCAGACACCTTGACCTCTAGCGTACTGCCGTCACCGGGATCAATTTGAATGGTATCCCCTGCCTGGACATTCAGCAGCTCCGCCAGCTTTTCATTGATGACCGCTCCGTTGGAGGTCAAGGGGATGGTCTCCTTGGTGTCCTTATCCCGCAGCACAATGTACTGCCGCATAGCCCCGGTGCGCTGGGGAGTGACCACGGTAGTGCTGACCAGAGTGTTTTCCCCCACGCTGTCCACTGTGCGGCTGGAGAAGTACATAGCGCTGTTCACCCCATCAATGGCCAACACTTCCTCTTCCAGCTGATCCTGGGCCGATTCGTCTAAATCACTTGTGGTCACGCTGACGGCATCGTAAACAAAAAGTTCCCCGAACTGCAAATCCAAAATGCTGGTGATAGAGTAGCGGATACCAAACCCGGCCATCAGCAGGGCAGTGCAGCCGGCAATGCCAACAATAGTCATCAATACCCGCTTTTTATAGCGGAAGAAATTCCGCATGGTTACCTTCCAGGAGAAGGACAGGTGGTTCCAGATGGGCTTAATCCGCTCCAGTAGAATCCGTTTGCCGGCTTTGGGGGCTTTGGGGCGCATCAACGCCGCCGGATAACCCCGCATCTGTCCGTAGCAGGCCAAAGACGCAGTCAGGCAGGTGCAGCCGATGCTCACCGCCGCACAGCCCAGCAGGTAATTCCAATGAACCGGGGTGATGACATCCGGAAAGATATACATCATGCCGTACGCATTAAAGATCACCAAGGGGAAAACCCACTCACAGAACAGCACCCCTAACACGCTGCCGGTAAAACTAGCTAAAGCTGCATAAATGAGATATTTTTTCATTCCATCCAGTCGCCGGTAACCTAAGGCCTGGTAGGTGCCGATCTCAGTGCGGTGTTCCTCCACCAAACGGGTCATGGTGGTCAAGCAAACCAAAATGGCCACCAGAATAAAGAACACGGCAAACACATCGGAGATTTTATCCACCCGCAGGGCGTCTTCCTCAAAGTCTGCGTAGCCGTTATAACTGCTGCGGTCCTGGACATACCAATCCGGCGCTTCCAATTCATTGATCTGGGCCAACGCATCGTCCAACTGCTGCTGGCCGGATTCCAACTGGGTCTGGGCTTGGGCGGCGGCGTCGTTGTACTGGGCCAGGCCCTGGTCGTATTCCGCCTGGCCCTGGTCCAACTGAGCCTGGGCATCGTCCAGCTGCTGCTGGCCAGATTCCCGCTGCTGTTCCAGAAGGGCCACGCCATCGTAATAATCTCCCCAGCCGTTGGTAATCTGCTGCTGGGCTTGGTTGATCAGCTCCATGCTCTGGGCCAGCTGATCCGCCGCCGAGGACTGAATGCCGGAAATGGTGGTGGTCACCCGGTTTTGCAGGGTGTCGATCAAATCCTGAACGGCCTGTTTTTGGGCGTCAAAGGTAGCCTGGACCTCCTCGGTGGGCAGGCCCTGCTGGGTCAGCTGGTCGATGCTTTCCTGACACTGCTGATCCAGTTCGGTCAGCCGCTGCTGAAATTCACTTATCAGCTGATCCACTTCCGATTGGATCATGGTCATCTGGGTGGTGGAAGAAGCCACATTGGCCTGGGCCACCGCTTTTTGGACGCTGAGTTCAATCTGAGCCTGCTCCAGCTGGGTTTTGGCTTCATTTAACCGTTGTTCCCCTTGCTGGATACCCTCTTCGTACTGCTGAGTAGCTTGTTCCAGAGCAGCCCGGCCGGATTCCAATTCCAGCCGCCCCGCTTCCAACTGATTCCAGGCATCCTGAAGCTGAGCCTGGGCTTCGGCGGAAGCCTGGTCAAACTGTGCTTTGCTTTCATTGTAGGCATCCATGGCTTCTGCCTGGACTTGAGGGAGCCGGACCGCTGCCCGTTCCTCCCCCCACTGTTCCAACTTTTCCGTGGCCTCATCAATGAGGGCGTCGTATTCGTCGCCGTAGGGGTCCAATCCCGCTGCGCCGTCAATGCGGACATAGCAGTTGGTATAGTAATCGCTTTGGAAATTTTCTTCCGGAATGTAGTAAAAGGCGGACAATGTGCCGTTGCCGATGGTGGTGCTTCCCCGTTGGAAGTTCACATACAGCGGGCTTTCCACCACTCCCACCACCGTATAGGAGGTGTTGGTAAGCTGGTCGGACAGCTGGGAATCCTCCAAGGAAAAGGACACGGCGGTATTCAAAGCGTCTTCGTTGCTGGTACCCAGGGAGCCGCTGTCCACCACGCATTCATTGGCGGATTCCGGCAGTCGCCCCGCCACCACGGTGAGCTGATTTAAGGAGTCGCTGGGGCTGTAAGAATAGAGCCGCACCACCGATTCGCTGCCGTCTTCCGATGATTCATTGTTGGAAAAAACATCGCAGTAATAGGAAGGCTGCACCTGAGAAACAAAGGACTGCTGCTCCAAATCCTCCACGTCTTCCTGGGTGATGCCGTAGGTGCAGAGCAGGTTAAAGTCGCTGAGCTGGGTGTCTTCGTAGTAATTTTTTGCAGTGAGCAGCATATCTGGACTGGCTAATTTAATGCCGGAGTAAAAACCGCTGCCCAGAGCGATAATGGCAAAAATGGCCAAAAACTGCTGTTTGGTTTTCCAGATTTCCCGGAAAGAGTCCTTCCATAATTTTTTGTGCAGACGCAATGCAACCACCCCTTACCATTCAATCTGTTCCACCGGAGTGGGATTGGGGTTGGTAACCATACTGGAAACCTTAGCGTTGCGCATGGTAATCACCCGGTCCGCCATGGGGACGATGGCCTGGTTATGGGTGATGACAATCACCGTCATGCCGGTGCTGCGGCAGGTATCCTGAAGGAGTTTCAAAATGGTTTTGCCGGTGTTGTAGTCCAGTGCGCCGGTGGGCTCGTCGCAGAGCAGCAATTTCGGGTTTTTCGCCAGCGCTCTGGCAATGGAAACCCGCTGCTGTTCCCCGCCGGAAAGCTGGCTGGGAAAGTTATTCATCCGGTCCCCCAGCCCCACCATTTGAAGCACCTGTTCCGGATTCATGGCATGGCGGCAGATCTCAGTGGCCAATTCCACATTTTCCTTGGCGGTCAGGTTCTGAACCAGATTATAAAACTGAAAGATAAAGCCGATGTCGTACCGGCGGTAATCGGTGAGCTGGCGGCGGTTGTAGGCGCTGATCAGTGCGCCGTCCACGATAATCTGTCCCTCGTCACAGCGGTCCATGCCCCCCAGAATATTCAGCACAGTGGTTTTCCCTGCGCCGGAGGAGCCCACAATCACTGCAAACTCCCCTTTTTCAATGCAGAAATTCACGTGGTCGTTGGCGGTGATGGTGACTTCCCCCATCTGGTAGCGCTTGCACACGTCTTTGCATTCTACAAAAGCCATGGTACGGCCTCCTTTCTGCTTTTCGTCATTGCTGTTAATATTGTAGCGGAAAAGTGTGACCAGATTATGAAACAATTCAAAATTCTGCCATTTTATGAAAAATTTATTTCAGCGGCACATCCACAGAAAAATGAAAAGCAGCCCGTCGCCGGACTGCATTCCCCTCATTTTTCCTTTTTGCCAATGCCGGCCATTTTATAAATGGCAATCCGCTTCATAATGTAATTCCACACCATGACGATCAGCACCACCGGCAGGTTGGCGATCCAAGCCGGGATTCCCAGCAGATCCACTGCGATCCAAATCAGCAGTGCGTTCAGCCCCAAGCCCACAACGCTGGAGCCGAAAAACACCACAATCTGCGCCGGCGACTGTTTTTTTGCGTCCTCAAACACATAATAGAGGCACATCACATAGTTGACCAATACAGAAACGGCAAAGCCTAAAATCTTACCCCAAAGGTACGCACCGTCCCCAAAAATCCAGATCACCACCAGGTAGATCAAATAGTCTACAATAAATCCGGCTACGCCGGCAACCGCAAAGCGGAACAGTTCCATCAGCTTTGGATTGGATACGAACTTCCCGATTACCGGGGTGTCTTTGAACTTTTCTTCCAGCTTCATCCGGAATTCCTCCATCTTTTTTTACACAGTATACCTGAAATATATCCAGATTATAAGCCTTCCTTGGAGAAATGTCAATTCCAATTCAGTTCAATTTCTTCCGGCAGTTTCCAAAAATTTTATGGTTTTTTCTGAGAATAAGGAAAATTTCGTTGACAACCTCCCATGCTGAGTGGTAATCTAAGACTAGTTTTGCAATCGCAAAAATATCCATCGTTTCAAGGAAATTGGAAAAATTACGGAGGATTTGCCATGTGCCAGCTTTTGTCGGTAATCGTACCGTGTTACAACGAGGAAGAATCCCTTCCCTTTTTTTACGAAAGAATTCAGCAGATCGCAGCCCAGCTTTTGGAAAAGCATCATCTGAAAACGGAATGCATCTTTATTGACGATGGTTCCCAAGACCAAACCTTGTCGCTGCTGCGGCAGTTTTCCCAGGAAAACCCCCAGATGAAATATGTCTCGTTTTCCAGAAACTTCGGGAAAGAAGCCGCCATCTACGCCGGACTGGAGCACAGCAAGGGGGATTTTGTGGCCATGCTGGACGCAGACCTGCAGGACCCTCCGGAACTGCTGGATGAAATGTACCAGGATATTACCAAAGAAGGGTACGACTGTGTGGCTACCCGGCGGGTCACCCGCAAAGGCGAACCCCCCATTCGCTCCTTCTTTGCCCGACTTTTCTACCGGTTAATGAACAAAATTTCCCAGGTAGACATGGTGGACGGTGCTCGGGACTACCGCCTGATGACCCGGCAGATGGTGGATTCCATTCTTTCCTTAAAGGAATACAGCCGGTTTTCCAAAGGCATTTTCGGCTGGGTGGGTTATCGGACCAAGTGGCTGGAATACGAAAATGTGGAACGTGTGGCCGGGGAAACCAAATGGTCTTTTTGGAAGCTGTTTAAATATTCCATCGACGGGATTGTAGCTTTCTCCACCTTTCCCCTGGACATTGCCGCTTTCATCGGGATACTGTTATGCATCGCCGCTTTCATCTATTTAATTGTACTGTTCGTTCAGACCCTGGCTTTCGGCAACCCGGTCTCCGGCTACCCATCCCTAATGTGCGTCATTTTATTCATCGGCGGCATCCAGCTGCTGACCATCGGGATTTTGGGAAAGTATTTAGCCAAAACCTACCTGGAAACAAAAAAGCGGCCCATTTACATCGCCAAAGAAGTTTCGACTGGGCAAGAAAAAACAAACAATGCAGATTGAATCCTTTTTAACCGACCTCGTCCATGATAGGAAATGAATGGAAAGGAGAACTGAGGATGGAGTCCCATACAATCCACAAAAAAACGGCCGGTTTTTCTTTTTTCCCAAAAGAAGAACCCGTCTGGCGCTTTTTATGCAAAGTTCTGGGATGTGCGCTGCTCTTCTCGTTTGCAGCTGAAATCCTGTACCGCATTTGGCGGGAACTGGACGTTTTCATTCTGCAAAACGGGTGGGAAGAAAAACTGCGCTTTGCATTGCAGCTGACGCCATGGCATATAATTGCCGCATTTTTGGCCGGACTGGTTGTTTTTTACTTTTGCTTCCGCCACGGATCTGTGATTGCAGATTTTTTATACCGCTGGCGATACCTCATTGCAGCTGTCATGGTGGCGCTTTTAGTAGCTTTTGATATCAACGGCTCCTCTCTCCATGAATGGGCGGCCTACACCCAATCCGATGCGGACGGCGTGTTATTCGGAATGTCCCGCTCCATCCGCAGCGATGAATGGGCGTTGAACACGCCTTATGCTTTTTCCCAGGCCCAGGAAGGGTTCCCTTATTTTTCCCAGGTCATTCGGGGCGACACCACCGATACTTTCATGGTATACGGACAGCCAGTTTGGGATTTGGGAGTCCTCTTCCGCCCCTTCCATTGGGGCTATCTGCTGCTGGGTGCCAGCCGGGGGCTTTCCTTCTTCTGGTGGGCAAGATTGGCTGCACTTCTTTTGGTGAGCTTTGAAATCGGGATGCTGGTCACCAAAAAGAACCGTGCCCTTTCCCTGGCCTTTTCTCTGCTGATGGGTTTTTCTCCATTGGTGCAATGGTGGTTTGCCATCAACGGCTTGGTGGAGATGCTGGTATTTGGATTTTTGGCGGTGCTGATGGTCTACCGCTACATGAACACCCAAAAATACTGGCAGCGCATTCTCTATGCTCTAGTTACCGTAGAATGCGGATGCGCCTTTGTATTATCCCTGTATCCCGCCTGGATTGTTCCTCTGGCCTATGTTATGGGCGGGCTGGTGTTGTGGGTGGTCCTGACCAACCGGAAAAACTGTGAATTTCACGCCAAAAAGGACATTCCCATCCTCATTGGATTTTTCCTGCTTTTGGGCCTTTGCCTGGGGTATGTACTGCTGAAATCCAAGGACACCATTGCCTTGACCATGAACACCGTATATCCCGGCCAGCGGGAAAACACCGGTGTTTACCCTCTCAGCAGCCTGTTCCAAGACCTGACCAACCTGTTCACGCCCATGAAGGACATCTCCGCTGCCCTGCCCACCACCAACGTGGTGGAACTGGCCGGATTCTTTTCCTTCTTCCCTTTGGGACTGCTCTTGTCCATCTGCGGCATGATCCGGCGGAAAAAAGCAGACAGCCTTTCTATCATCCTGATTGTGATTTCCTGCGTCATGGGCGTGTTCTGCTTTGTTGAGCTTCCCTCTTTCTTAAAGGCCATCACTTTGATGAGCTTTTCCACCGTCAACCGCATCCTTCCCATTCTGATGATGGCCCAGATGATTTTGCTGTTCCGGGCAATCACCCTGCTGCAAAAGCCCCTTCGCTGGTACGTTGCGCTTCCGACAGCCGCCCTGCTGACCCTGTTTTTGGTATGGCAGGCCAACGCATATGCTCCCAGCTACTTTGTCCCCTGGATGCTGGTTATCCTGGGAATCTTCCTGCTGGCAATCATTCTGCTGTGCCTTACCATGCAGGGACGGAAATGGTTGCAGCATATCTTTGTGGCCGTCATTGCTTTGCTCTGTTTCTTCAGCGGGGTTTTGATCAATCCCGTGCAAAGGGGCTCCGCAGAACTGGCGGAAAACCCGGTGGTGGAAGCAGTGTCTCAGGTGGTGGAACAGGACCCGGAGGCCCGCTGGATGGTAGACACCTTGGCCTATCCTTATATCAACCTTCCCATTGTGGCGGGCGCCCCAACCATCAATTGCACCAATGTTTACCCAGATCTGGAGCGTTGGTATCAGCTGGATCCGGACCACTCCGACGAAGATATTTACAATCGGTATGCCCACATCACAATTTGTCTTGACGCCGGGGAAACCCGTTTCGACTACGGGATTACCCCCGATCAGTTCACCCTTTGGTTAAATCCAAATGATCTGGACATTCTGGATGTAGAATATATTTACACCAATCGGGATCTAACCGGTTTGAATACGGATGAAGTTTCCTTCCAGCTCATCAGCCAAGTCGGAAATCAGTTCATTTATCACGGTTCCTATTCTTAAAATGTTACTTTCCCCGTTACACCGCAAACAGAATCGAATTACTTGCAACTTTGGTAAAACATTGATATAATTGAATAAAAAGAAAATAAGGAGGACGTCATGTCTACTGCAATTTTAATTCCCTGCTACAATGAAGCGCTGACGATTCGAAATGTAATTCAGGATTTTCAAAAACATATGCCGGATGCCGATATTTATGTCTACGACAATAATTCCACCGACGATACCGCAAAAATTGCCGCAGAATGCGGCGCTATTGTCCGGCACGAATATAAACAAGGGAAAGGCAATGTAGTTCGGTCTATGTTCCGGGACATTGACGCAGATTGCTATATTATGGTGGACGGCGACGACACCTACCCCGCTTCCTTTGGCCCGGTTCTGGAAAAGCTGGTGCTGGAGGGAAAAGCGGACATGGCCATCGGGGACCGTCTCAGCTCCACCTACTTCACCGAAAACAAGCGTCCTTTCCACAATTTCGGCAACGTGCTGGTGCGCAAACTCATCAACGGCTTATTTCACGCTCATGTTAACGACATCATGACCGGCGCCCGGGGATTCAGCAAAGACTTTGTAAAGTCCTTCCCGGTACTGTCCAAGGGATTTGAAATCGAAACGGAAATGACCATCTTTGCTTTGGACAAGAATTTTAAGTTGGCAGAAGTCCCCATTGAATACCGTGACCGTCCGGCAGGAAGCGAAAGCAAACTCAGCACCTATTCCGATGGGCTGCGGGTATTAAAAACCATTGCTACCCTATTCCGGGACACCAAGCCTCTGGCTTTCTTCAGCATTATCGCATTGATTTTCTTGATTGCGGCAATCTGCTGTTTCATTCCCGTACTGCTCACCTTTATCATGACCGGCCTGGTTCCCCAAATGCCTACCTTTGTGGTTTCCATCACGCTGGGTATTATTGCATTACTGAGCTTTTTCACCGGCATGATCCTCTCGGTGTTAAAAAAGCAGGAAAAGCAATCCTTTGAACGCGACCTCACCATGATCCGTTATTTGTGCAAAAAATAAATCGCAAACAGCATATGAAAAAGTCCTGACGCCCAAATCGACGTCAGGACTTCATTTTTTACCGTAAAGTTTCAGCGAAACAATTCCATCAACTTCTCATCTTTCACAAACACCGGCACCCGGTCCGCAGGCGCCTTGGCCGCCACAATCCGGCCGCCGGGGTACTTCCGTCCGGTCTGGACCTCGTACCAGTACAGGTCTTCCCCGTCCTTCTCATTCTTGGGCAGGTAGACCCGCTTCCAGGCCATGCCGGGTTTCAGCACCGGGCTGACCAGGATGTCGTCTCCAAAGAGGTAGCTTTCTTCCTCTTCCCAGCAGTCTTCATCCTCCGGGAAGGCATAGAACAAGGGCCGGATGACCGGAGTTCCGGTTTGGTGAGCCTGCTCCATGGCATGGGCGATGTAGGGACGCAGTCGGTTGCGCAGACCGATGTAGTACACCATCATATCTTCCACTTCTTTGGGGTAACTCCAAACTTCGTTGGAAGCGCCGGTGCCGCACATTCCCCCGCCGGTGGTACCCAAAGGAGCCTGGTCATGGGGATCGCGGTCGCCGTGGAGCCGCATCACCGGGCAGAAGGTGCCGAACTGGAACCAGCGCATCAGCAGCTCCTGGAAGGCAGGGTCGTGGATGTTTCCGCCATGGAATCCGCCGATGTCCGCCGTCCACCAGGGAATGCCGGCAATGCCCATATTTAATCCCGCTTTGACCTGGTTTTTCAGCTGGGTAAAGGTGGAGGGCACGTCCCCGCTCCAGGCCAGGGCGCCGTACCGCTGACTGCCCACCCAGGCACAGCGGATCAGGTTCATGGGATTTTCCACCCCGTTTTCCTTCATGCCGTCATAAAAGGCTTTGGCGTACCCCACCGGGTACCAGTTGGCGCAGCTTTCCCCGTTGCCCATATGGTAGCGGTACAGGCCGAAATCGGCGGCGGAAAACTCCGGTTCCGCTTCGTCCAACCAGAACAGGTCCACTCCTAAATCGGCGTAGTTTTCCTTGCACCGCTGCCAGATAAACTTTTGGGCTTCCGGGTTGGTGGAATCGAAGAAGGTCTCAAACCCAAAGCATTCCATGGTGACGGGGATGCCCTGTTCCGTGGAAATCAGCAGGCCGTGGTCTTTCATATAGTTGTAGTTTTCGCTGAGACGGTCCACCGTAGGCCACACCGACACCATCAGCTTCATTCCCATGCTGTGCAGCTCGTCAATCATAGCTTTGGGGTCCGGCCAATATTCGGGATCGAATTTCCAATCCCCCTGCATGGGCCAATGGAAAAAGTCGATGACGATAACGTCCACCGGAATGCCACGGCGATGGTATTCCCTGGCCACTTCCAGCAGCTCTTCCTGGGTCTGGTAGCGCAGTTTGCACTGCCAGAATCCCAGTCCGTGTTCCGGCATTTGGGGCGGCTTGCCGGTGACCTCCATGTATTGGTCGTGAATCTGGGCAGGGGTATCCCCGGCGGTAATCCAGTAGTCAATCTGCTTGGAGCAGTCGGCAGTAAAGCGTGTCTGGTTCTTGACAAAGTCCGCTTCCCCTACCGCCGGGTTGTTCCACAAAAAGCCGTAACCCAAATTGGAAAGGTAAAAGGGCACGGAAGCCTGGGTGTTCTTCTGCATCAGCTCCAACCGGCAGCCCTTCTGGTCCAGATAGCCGTGCTGGTACTGGCCCATGCCGAAAACCTTTTCGTCCGGGTCCGCTTCAAAAAGCTGGGTGATGCGGTAGTGGTCGCTGCCCTTGACCCGGTACTCTCGGGCCGCCTGCTTGATCTGGGTAATCTGATCCAGGTCCTTCCAGCCTTCGGTGCCGTATTCCCAGGTGCGGTAGTATTCCTTTAACAGCAGTTGGTCTTCATGATAGAAGGAAAGTTTGCCGAAGTTGGAAACGGTAACCCGAATTTCCCCGTTTTCCAGCTCCGCGCCATCCTCAGTGTAACGAATCACCGGAGTGCATTCTTCTACCGGCAGGCTCAGCCCCCAATCTTCGCTGGAAAAGGCGGCATTTTTCGTTGCCTGCACCCGCAGGCTGTTTTTTCCCCAGGGACGGATCAGCACCTGCTCCCCCCGACGGGAAAAGAGCAGACCGCCCTGTGATTCTTTGAAAAATTCCATAGTTCACCATCCTTTTTGAATTTTTTCTATTGTAACATAGTCCAGCCAAAGGCGGCAAGTGAAAATAAACAAGTTCTGCGCTTTTCATACCAATACGACCTTTTCAAACACCCTGGCAAAACAATCCAGTACCCATACGCCTGACAATTTAAAGAACCCAAGAGAAAAAGCGCACCCAAGTCCGGCCGCCTGACCGGTTGGGATGCGCTGATTCCATTTTATTCAGATCAAAATACAGATTAACCCGGAACAGCCTTCGTTGATGATTCGCTCGATGGTCTCCTGAATCTTCATCCGGGCGGCAGGAGGCATCCGGCTGAGCTTATTGTGCAGCCCTTCGTTGACCAATTCGTGGAGGGATTTGCCGAAGATATTGGAATCCCACAGTTTCTGAGGGTTTTCCTCAAATTCCTTCATCAAATAATGGACCAGCTCTTCCGACTGGCTCTCGCTGCCCACAATGGGATTGACCTGGGCGGTGATGTTGGACTTGATGAGGTGGATGCTGGGGGCGGTGGCGGAGAGGTTCACCCCGTATTTTCCCCCCTGCTTGATAATCTTGGGGTCTTCCAGCACCAACTGATCCATAGTGGGCATCACAATGCCGTAGCCGGTGGCCTGGGCTTCTTCCCAGGCCCCCTGAATCCGGTCAAAGGCTTCCTTTGCCTTGGTAAGCCGGCTCAGCAGCGGGAACAATTCTTCCGAATGGGACAGGTCCAAACCGGTGTATTCCGACAGGATGCGGTTAAAGAGGCTTTCTTCTAGATGAATTTGGCAGAGGGCGCACCCTTCCCCGGGCTGGGAGGAAAGCACCTCCACGCCGCTTAAAATATCCTGCTGGGAAAGGGCCTGGCAGCAGGGGGACAAATCAGCAAAGCAGCTCAGTTCCCGGAAAATTTGCCGAATCTGCTCCCGGAGCTTTTGCTTGAGCCAATGGTCCTCCGGCAGTCCCCGGACCCAGCCCGGCATCCGGAAGGAAAGCTCCCGCACCGGGAAGCGGCTCATGAGGCTGCTCATCAGCTGAACAATATCCTCCTGGGTCAAATCCGGGCAGCTGACCGGCAGCACCGGCACCTGATAGACTTCGGATAACTCTTCCGCCAGTGCCTTGGTTTCCGGGGCATGGGGAAGGGTGGAATTGAGCAGCACCACAAAGGGCTTTTGCAGCAGCTTCAACTCCTCAATCACCCGTTGTTCCGCTTCCTGGTATTCCGCACGGGGAATCTCGCTGATGGTGCCGTCGGTTGTTACCACCACCCCCACAGTGGAATGTTCAGTAATGACCTTCCGGGTACCCACCTCCGCCGCCAGATTAAAGGGGATTTCGTGGTCAAACCAGGGGGTCTTTACCATCCGGGGGGCTTCGTCCTCAAAGTAGCCCAAACTGCTGGGAACGATATATCCCACGCAGTCAATCAGCCGCACATTGACCCACTGGTTCTCCGCCAATTTCAACGAAGCCGCCTGCTCCGGGACGAATTTGGGCTCGGTGGTCATAATGGAGCGCCCCGCCCCGGACTGGGGCAGTTCATCCAGCGCCCGGTCCCGGCGGCTGTCCGGCTCCATGCCCGGCAGCACCAGCTGCTCCATAAACCGTTTGATAAAGGTGGATTTTCCGGTGCGCACCGGCCCCACCACCCCGATATAAATGTCTCCATCGGTGCAGGCCGCCATGTCCTCCATGACCTGTGCCGTTTGCAGCATAACAACTCCTCCTTACTCCCGGCCGCTGCGGATGGGGACCATCAGCATGGTTCCCGGCTCCAACGGTTCCGTAATTCCCTCGTTGGCTTGTCGGATGCCTTCCAGGGTGGTATGGCAGCGTTTGGCAATGTCCCACAGGCTCTCCCCGGCTTTGGGGAACAACAGCTTCAGCGCCAAATCTTCCGGCTGAGAAATGGGGCGGTCGGTATCTACCTGAGCAACAGAAAGATAGGTGACGGTTTTGCTGCAAAACACCAGCCCCTGCAGCTCCCAATCCAGGGACAGCTCCAACTGCCCTTCCCCGGAAAGATGATAGGAAATGGGCCGGGTTACCAACACCGGTTCCAGCTGCAAAGAGGGGTTTGGCTCCACCCCCTCCAGGGGCAGCGTCATTGGGACCTCGCTGAGCACCGACCGGCACACCCCGGATTCATCGGTAAACACCACGCAAAGGGAAAGAGCGGCCTGCACCGTGGCTTCTTCCGCCAGCAGCGCCCCCGGTTCCGTCCTGGCCAAAACGCAGTGCAGTTTGGTGATGCCGGCGTCCTGCAGGGACAGGGTGTGACGGAAGGTGCCGGTTTGATGGATGCTGCAAACCAGCTGCCGCACCGAAGCGGAAGCGGTGGTGAGGTGGGTCTCATAGCGGGTGGAATAGCCGTCCTCCACCAGTTCCAGCCGCCGCTTCCCTACGGCCAGGGCGCAGGCGGTAACCTCCAGCTGCACCTCCAAAGTTTCCGGGTCCTCTTCCTCCCCAGGACGGACGTGGCAGCGGTTGACGAAAAGCTGCCACTGGACGCAGTCCTCCGGCTCCAAGCCGGGCAGGTCCACAATCTGGCTGACGGACAGCTCGAAGGTATTTTCATGAAGATTGCCCTGTTTGCAGTACCACAGCACTTCCAGCCGGATGGTCCCTTTGACTACCGCTTTCCCTGCCAGCACCTTCCCGTCCTGGCAGATTCCCTGGGCGCAGGCACGGATGACCCGTTCCGGCACCCCTTCCCCGGCGCCCAGATGAAGGGTGTCCCGCACTGGGAAGCGGCTAAAGCCCTGGATGGACCGGCAGCAAAATTCCAGGGGCGTGCGGCGGCACTCCAGCTCCTCAAACTGTTCCGGCA
>PPYE01661978.1_pt1 | contig 24410 bp, 21 predicted proteins | sample 1559881 | NCBI WGS metagenome assembly PPYE01 (sample SAMN08240022, study PRJNA423297) | Human gut metagenome, whole genome shotgun sequencing project. | reverse complement strand
TATTGAATTGAACTGATATATCTGAAACACATCCGGCAGTTTCTGCCACTATAATTCCTACAGTAAATTTACGCCGCCTTGTATATCTTGACATATTTACACATAATTTAGATTATGCTATAGTCTATGTAAGTTAACACTTATGAAAAAGAGGCACTGAATGATGAGAGTGGCTGAAAGAATCATCATTCGAGGTGTGTGTAAAACAGTAGGGGAAGGAAGAAAAAGAAATTGAATTACAAAAAAATAAATACAAACTCAAAAGCTAAGAGTAACGGGATAGAGCATTGGATAATGGTTGCTTTATGCCTGTTTTCGTGTGCCTGCACAAAAACAGGAGTCCGGCATTAGCTGTAACTTCCGGTTTTCAATAACGGGATTATTGCGCGTATTTATCTGATGTTTTATTGCTTAAATTGAGAGGAGATTCAAAACCAATGAAAAAGAAACTGGAGCATTGGCAGGTGGTTACCCTGCTGTTGATGATTTATGATTTTCTGGCGATCGCCATAGGCTATTTTTTGGGGTTATGGATACGGTTTGACTGCCAGTTCAGTGAAATTAAACCGACATATTTCCATACCTATTACAGCTCCATTCTGATTTATGCTGTTTTTTGCATTGCTGTATTTTATGTACTGAGACTCTATAAGAGTATCTGGCGTTTTGCAAGCTATGCAGAACTGCTCAGAATGATTCTTGCTACTGTGATCACCGGACTGACATATATGATCTTTATTTCGCTGGCTATGAAAAGGATGCCTGTTTCTTATTATATATTCGGGATCATGATCCAGTTTACCCTCACTCTGGGAATTCGTTTCTCCTATCGTTTTATCCTTCTTTTGAGGGGACGGAAGAATGTTGATATTGTAGAAAAAAGAGTGATGATCATTGGTGCAGGAGAAGCCGGCCAGATGATTCTTCGTGATATCAGGAATGCGAAAGAGCTTAACAAAAAAGTATACTGCTTTATTGACGATAACAAAAACAAGTGGGGCAGATATATTGACAATGTTCCGGTTTTTGGCGGCAGAGAAAGAATCATGGAGGCTGTAAAGAAGTTTTCCATTGAAAAAATATATGTGGCGATTCCAAGCGCAAAACCGGAGGATAAGCGGGAAATCCTTCGCATATGCAACGAAACCTCCTGTGAATTGATGAACCTTCCAGGAATTTATCAGCTGTGTAATGGAGAGGTCCTGGTAAGCAAAATGAAGCCGGTTCAGATAGAAGATTTACTTGGAAGACCTCCGATTAAAACGGATATGACAGAGGTTTTTGATTACATCAGTGAAAAAACGGTTCTTGTTACCGGAGTGGGATCCATTGGATCAGAAATCGCAAGACAGGTAGCGGCTCACAATCCGAAGCAGCTGATCCTTCTGGATATTTATGAAAACAACGCTTATGACATCCAGCAGGAATTAAGAAAAAAATATCCGGAGCTGAAACTGGATGTGGTTATCGGCTCCATCCGGGACAGCCGGAAGATGTTCCAGGTGTTTGAAGAGTTTCGTCCGGAAATCGTATATCATACGGCAGCCCACAAGCATGTACCTCTGATGGAGGACAGTCCCTGTGAGGCAGTGAAAAACAATGCCATGGGAATCTACAAAACCGCATATGCGGCCATGGTACATGGCTGTAAGAAATTTGTCCTGATCAGTACGGATAAGGCAGTGAATCCTACGAATATCATGGGGGCTTCCAAGCGTCTTTGCGAAATGATCATACAGGCATTCGACTCAAAGATCAGAGAGGGAAAAGCCTATGAAATACCTCAGTTGTTTACCCATGGGATTATGAACGAGGTAATCACAAACGAGGAGATCACAGAAGCCTTAAAAACATCAACGACGGAATTTGTTGCAGTACGTTTTGGGAACGTACTTGGCAGCAATGGATCCGTGGTTCCGTTCTTCAAGAAACAGATTGAGGCAGGTGGTCCGGTAACGGTAACACATCCGGATATCATCCGGTATTTTATGACGATCCCGGAAGCAGTGAGCCTTGTCCTTCTTGCAGGAACCTATGCAAAGGGCGGAGAAATCTTTGTACTGGATATGGGAGAGCCGGTGAAGATCGACACCCTTGCCCGGAACCTTATCAGACTGTCCGGTTATACGCCGGATGTGGATATTAAGATTGAATATTCCGGCCTGAGAAAGGGCGAGAAGCTTTTTGAAGAAAAGCTGATGGCTGAGGAAGGCTTAAAGAAGACAAAAAACAATCTGATCCATATCGGCTGCCCGATCCCCTTTGATATTGAAGCGTTTTTGAAGGAGCTTGACGGGTTGTTGGAGGCCGCTTATAAGAACAAAGAGGATATGAAGGAACGGGTGGCGGCGATTGTGACGACGTATCATATGGCATAGATAAAACGGAAAAGGAAAGGCAAAAAACAAATGATTACTCCATTTGAAAACAAGGTCTGGCTGGCTTCTCCGACCATGCACGGCGAGGAGCTTACATATATTACGGAGGCATACGAAACAAACTGGATGTCTACCGTAGGCAAAAACATCAATGAGGCTGAAAAAACAATTGCAGAAAAGGTTGGAGTTACCTACGGAGTTGCTTTAGCTTCCGGAACCGTTTCTCTTCATCTTGCAATGAAGCTTGCCGGGGAAGCGATTTACGGACAGCCGGAAACAGGAAAAGGAGCCCTGTTTAACCGAAAGGTTTTCTGTTCGGATCTGACTTTTGCAGCAACAGTGAATCCTGTGGTTTATGAGGGGGGCATTCCGGTTTATATTGACACAGAATACGATACCTGGAATATGGATCCGGCAGCCTTGGAAAAAGCATTTGAAATTTATCCGGATGTAAAAGTAATTGTGCTTGTCCACCTCTATGGAACACCGGCGAAAATAGACGAGATCCGGGCTATTGCGGATGCTCACGGAGCTGTGATTGTGGAGGATGCTGCGGAATCCCTGGGAGCTTTTTATAAAGGAAAACAGACAGGAAGTTTCGGAGAATATGGATGTATCAGCTTTAATGGAAACAAGATCATTACAGGCTCATCCGGCGGCATGTTCCTTACGGATTCCAGAGAAGATGCAGAAAAGGTTCGGAAATGGTCTACACAAAGCCGTGAGGCAGCAGCATGGTATCAGCATGAAGAAGTGGGATACAATTACCGAATGAGTAATGTGATCGCAGGAGTTGTACGGGGGCAGATTCCTCATCTGGAGGAGCACATTGCTCAGAAAAAAGCAATTTATATGCGCTATAAGGAAGGGATGAAAGACCTTCCGGTACAGATGAATCCATATGATGAGAAGAATAGCGAGCCGAACTTCTGGCTGAGCTGTATGATTATTGACAAGGATGCTATGTGCAAACAGGTGCGCGGGGAACAGGAAGCGCTTTATATCAGCGAAGCAGGCAAGAGCTGTCCAACACAGATTCTGGAGGCTATCGCCGGGATTAATGCGGAAGGGCGCCCGATCTGGAAACCAATGCATATGCAGCCGATCTTCAGAACGAATCCGTTTATTACCAGAGAGGGTAATGGAAGAGCAAGAAGCAATGCGTATATTGTAGGTGGATGTGTAGATACAGGTATGGATATCTTTGAGAGAGGTCTGTGTCTGCCCAGTGATAATAAGATGACTGCTGAAGAGCAGGATCAGATTATCGAGATAATTAAAAGTTGTTTCATGTAAGGAGTAATATCAATATGGAGCATAAAAAAGGCTTTTATGAAAAATATATAAAGCGTCCGCAGGATTTTCTGTGTGCATTGCTTGCGTGTATTGTTTTAAGCCCGGTCATGCTGGTTATTGCGATTCTGGTAAAGGTTAAGATTGGCTCTCCTATCCTGTTTGCTCAGGAAAGACCGGGATTACACGGGGAGATATTCAAGTTATATAAGTTTCGGACAATGACCGATGAAAGAGATGAAAACGCAGAATTGCTGCCAGACGAGAAGCGTCTTACATCTTTTGGAAAAATGTTGCGCTCCACGTCATTGGATGAATTGCCTGAATTGTACTCGATTCTGATGGGACGAATGGCGGTTTGCGGACCCCGGCCGCTTCTGGTGAAGTATCTTCCACTTTATAACGAACATCAAGCGAGAAGGCATGAAGTCAGACCGGGATTTACTGGGCTGGCACAGGTGAATGGAAGAAACTCCATCAGTTGGGAAGAAAAATTCAACCTGGATGTGGAGTATGTAGATCATATTACCTTTTTGGGCGATTGGAAGATTGTTTTCAAAACAGTATGGACTGTATTGAAACGAGAAGGAATCAATTCTGATACTTCTGCAACCATGGAGGAATTCATGGGAACGAAAACTCCTGAAATGATAGACGATTCGGAGGTATAGAAATGCAAAAATTAGTGATTATCGGTGCAAGTGGTCATGGAAAGGTAATTGCAGATATTGCAAGAAAAAATGGTTACAGAGAAATTGTTTTTCTAGATGACGATGAAAGTGTCCACGAATGTGGAGGTTATCCGATTGTAGGAAATAGTTCCCAAACAGGATGGGGAGATGCTGATGTAATCGTTGGAATTGGTAATGCAGATATTCGGAAGCGGATACAGGAATCGGTTTCAGAGGGAAAACTGGTTACACTTATTCATCCTGATGCAGTTGTTGCGAAAGACGTAGTGATAGGTGTCGGAACAGTGGTTATGGCAGGTGCTGTGATTAATTCAGGAACATATATTGGTAAAGGTTGTATCATCAATACTTGTTCGTCTGTGGATCATGATTGTACAGTGGACGATTATGTCCATGTTGCAGTAGGTAGTCATTTATGTGGGAATGTAAATGTTGGAAATGGAACATGGATAGGTGCGGGAGCAACGGTCAGTAATAATGTGTTTATCTGTCCAAATTGTATGATTGGAGTAGGTGCAGCAGTTGTTAATAATATTCTGGAAAGTGGAATATATGTGGGAGTTCCAGCAAGGAGAACAGAAATAGAAAAGCAAAAAGCTAAAGTGGCATCAAATGCGCTGATAGAATGTTCAGTGTAAATCAGCAAGAGAAAGATCGAAACATCTAATCGTAACTGCAATATTGAGAAGTTTGGCCATGTTTTTCAGGTAGTTATAGTAATGACGTGTGGGAAAAGTGTATGGTCGGTGTGGGTGCGGTAGAAAGCAGTATTATTAGGAAGGAAAATCTAGATTTGATGTACATTAAATAGGTAATTGCGAAACTCGCAAAGCTCGTTCGCAATCTTGAATTAAAACAGGAAAGACTTCGTGCGGGGTTCAAAGAGCGACATAAAAAAGAGGATAACTATCAGTTTTAAACGTACTTTAATAAGCCATAGGCTTTATGGAGTTGGTAAGTCCTATGCTATAAGAGGTTTTAAACTTCGAATGTATTCATGATGTTTGATTTTATCTGCAAGAATGACAGTAATGAGCTGTGTAATACCTGCAAGAATTAAATCCGCATGCAACGTCTTCTCATTTTGGGTTCGACGTCCCGCAAGACAAAGATTATCCTTGATGTGATTGATGTCTCTTTCAACAACAGTCCTGATTTTGTAGGTATTATCCCATTCTTCGGTTCCGCGGATCGTTCCGGGATAAGCACGCAGATCCTTTTCCGGATAGATATAAACCATACGACCACATCTTGAAGTGGTACAGGGATTTTCACAACAGCATTGCCTATGAGATTTCCTGGTAGATCTATCGTAAGCCCATATCATTTTGGAGCAGACAAACTTGAATCTGGTAACACCGCTTTTAAGTTTAGAAGTGCATTCGTACTTCATAGGAAGCGAAGAATCATGAGGACAACAGGGGATGCCATCTTCATTGATGGTATAATCCTGATTTTCAAGTCCGGATCTTGTATTCAGCGGAATATAAGCTTTCGAAAAATGTTTGTCATCACCAAAAGTGTCACCGGTAAGAAGGCTCTTATAGATCTGTGTGGTATCGAAAGCTGCATCTCCGAGGAAGGTTTTCGGATTGATCAGTGGATGTTTAGAAAAGAAGTCTTTAAGTGTTGGAATCAAAAGTTTTGAATCATGAACACTTTTATCTTCATCAGGGGAGTCTGATTTCTTTTGGACAATAATATCCGGATGAGACGCCATAAAGTCTTTGTTATAAAAAGATATATGACGAATGATACCCAGTCCGTTGGTGACAATGCCAAACTTGAAGACATAACAAAAATGCCCGTTGATATAAAGCTGTTTGATCTCAGGATTAGCAGAAGCATGGGAAGGCATGGAGCCATAGGCAGCTTTGTAGGGATCAAAAGATTTATCAAATCCCTGAGCTTTCGCATATGCTTTAAGCTGTTTGATGATTCTGTTAGCGTACTTTGGATTATTCTCGGTAACGAATGCTTCAATACCAGAAGAATCAAAGATGGTCATATCCGCTTTTTCAGAGTTGATCGCCTGGCAGATAGGCTCGGTAACATCAACAAGATTATCGAATACAAGCTGCAGGTCATCTAAAAAGTCCTGTTTGAAGCGGGTGATTTTGGAAGCATCCGGGACTTTGGTAAAACCGCAGAACTCACGAAGTGGTTTTGAGTAAGCGAGAAAAGTCAAGAGAAGCTGATCTGTAGGGATAGAGAAAATACGCTGGATGATCAAAGCCCACAGAAAAGCATGCAAAGGGTATTTACGGGTTCTGTCCGTTGATGCATAAAAATGATTTCTGAAAGAAATCGGAATAATTTCATCAATGTCGATATGGTTTTCCAATAGAGAAAGAAAGGCAGGTTTGTCATTATCAAATTTATTTTGGCAATCTTGGAAAATATCTGCCAAAGAAAGCTGTTTATATGGTATCATAGGTATCAGAATAACTCCTTTCTTGGATTGTGGATTTTAGTTTTTGGCAACTCTATTATACCATATCCGGTGAGGAGTTATTTGTTTTTAGTAACAAAAAAAATGCCGTATTTAAGCGGCTCGTGGCGTTTTACAAACGCCTATGTACATTAAAAGAAGTGAGGAGAGAACATATTATGGCACTTACCTTGATGTATATAACGAATAATCCAGTTACTGCAGAAATTGCGCAGAAAGCGGGCGTGGATCGCATCTGGGTAGACATGGAATATATCGGTAAAGACAAGCGCCAGAGTGGTTTGGATACAGTCAAGAACCATCATACCGTAGAGGATATTAAAAAGCTTAGACCAGTTGTGACAATGGCAGAGTTAGTGGTTAGGGTGAATCCAATTCATGAAGCTACATCCGAGTATTCAAATTCAAAGAGTGAGATTGATTCAGTAATTGAAGCCGGAGCAGATGTTATTATGCTCCCCATGTTTCGCTGTGTGGAAGAAGTGCGTCAGTTTGTCACATATGTTGATGGGAGGGCAAAGGTTCAGTTACTGGTTGAGACTGCAGAAGCAGTTGAGAATATTGATGAAATCATTTCTGTTTCAGGAATTGATGAAATACATATTGGATTGAATGATTTGCACTTAGCCTATCACATGGGGTTTATGTTTGAATTGTTATGTGGCGATACAATAAAAAATTTATGTGGGAAGTTCAGAGAAAAAGGTATTAAGTATGGTTTTGGTGGGATTGCTCGTGTTGGATACGGAATGCTTCCGGCAGAGCTTATAATTGCGGAGCATTATCATCTTGGCTCTACAGCGGCGATACTCTCCAGAGGTTTTTGTGATGCCAATATTGTGAAAGATCCTATGGTAATTGAGAATATCTTCATTGAGGGTGTTAAGAATATCCGCCAAAAAGAGTATGAAGTTGCGGCGTACTCTGAAGCACAGTATCAAGAAAATCTCCAGTTGATTAGAGAAAAGGTGGCATTGCTCGTGGAAGATAAAAAACAAAAAAATAAGGAATAAGAGCATGAAGAAGATTTGTTTTTGTACAACAGTTTCAATTACTTTGAAGACATTTGTTGTTGAAACTGCGAAATATCTGCATGAAAAGTGTGGATATGATATCACAATGATTTGCAATGAAGATGAGATGTTTGAGGCAGCTTTGCCGGAATATATTCATTTTATTCCGGTACATATGGCCAGAGGTATTGATTTCTCTGCATTGTCTTCAATTCGGCGATTCACACGAATATTTGAGGAACAAAACTTTGACATGGTTCAGTACTCCACGCCGAACGCAGCTTGTTATGCTAGTATTGCTGCCAAATGTGCGAGGGTTCCTATTCGTCTATACTGTCAATGGGGGATTCGTTATGTCGGTATGAGTGGCGTTTACCGTAAAATCTTTAAAGCGATTGAAAAAATGGTCTGTAACAATTCTACAGACATCCGAGCAGTTAGTCCGATGAACAAGGCCTTTGCCGTGGCAGAAGGTTTGTATCCGAAAGAAAAGGCAGTTGTAGTTGGAAATGGCGGCACGATTGGAGTTGATATGCGTCGATATGACATTCTGAAGAAAACGAAATATAGATCCGCAATTCGTAATCAATATGGCATTTCTGATGAAGCATTCGTATATGGTTTTGCCGGACGTGTTTCGGCCGATAAGGGCTGTGCGGAACTGTTGACTGCATTTCGTAAAATCGCAAAACGGGAGTTTAATGCGAGGCTGCTGATTGTTGGACCTGTGGAGGATCACTGCGGTGTTTCGATTGAGATTCTGGATTGGGCGAGAAAATCAGATCAGGTTATTTTGACCGGAATGGTTGATGGATCTAAGATGAATGAATATTATTCTGCAATGGATGTGTTAGTTCATCCTACATATAGAGAGGGATTTGGAATGGTTTTACAGGAAGCCGGTGCGTTGGGAATTACTATGATTACCACAAAAATTCCAGGTGCCTCTGAAGTAATGGAGGACGGAATTTCCTGCCTGCTGGTGGAGCCTAAAAATGCTTTAGAACTGGAGTCTGCTATGAGGATGTTGATTGCAGATAGGAAGCGCTCACAGGAAATCGGTCAAGCGGCGTATCTGAGAACAAAACAGTATTATAATCGTCCAGTTATGCTTGAAAATCAGAGAGTCGATTACGAAAAATTGCTTAGCAGATGAAAGAGTGTAGATATCATGAGAATTGTGTTAACAGAAAAAGAACTGGACAGCGGTCAGTTTCCAGCAGATGTAAAAGTAGTAAAAGTTAAATACAGGACTATAGATGCCTATAATCATAACTGCGATGTTGTTGCGATTGTAGGATCAAGGGCAATGGCCGTGAAAGCAAATCAGATGAATTTTCCAAGGATGCGCTTTTTCCAGCTAACAAGTGCCGGATTTGATAATGTTCCGCTTAAAGAATTTGGTCAAAAAGGTATCAGGGTAGTGAATGCAGGGAGTACCTATAGTGTGCCTATTGCAGAGACTGTGATTATGGGAATGCTTCTGATGGCAAAAAGGCTTCATTTAAATCCGAATAATCGTCATGCAAAGATTCGACGTCACTATATCGAAATTCGAGAATTGTATGCGAAAAGGGTCATGATTCTCGGTGCCGGAAGTATTGGAACAGAAATTGCAAAGCGTCTTTCTGGATTTGATATGATTGTTGATGGCTATGCGCAAAGCACTGGGGAAAGGCCACATTTTGGGCGTATTATTTGTGACCGTAAAGAATTAGTCAATTGCATTTCGGATTACGACTATGTGATATCAACCCTTCCAGACAGTGAAAGCACAAGAGGTTTTTTTGACAGAGAAATATTGAGTCGGATGAAGAATACCTCTTTTATTGTTAATGTTGGACGAAAAGCGGTATTCAATGAAGAGGATCTTTATAATGCATTAAAATATAAGGCCATCGGTGGTGCTGTTTTAGATATGTTTGAGAAGATCCCGAATTCTTTAACCAACAAATTTAGGAGATTAAGCAATGTAATTGTATTGCCTGGGGTATCGGCAATATCACAGGAAGTAAACAAACGACTATGTGACTATATGACATATAATATAAAATCTGAATTAAGTGATACACCAGTTCCTGAGAGAATGATTGGAGAAAAGTAATGTTGATAAGCTTAATTATACCGGTATATAATGCTGAAAAATACTTGAAAGAAACTCTTAATAGTGTTATCGAGCAGAATTTTGTCGATTACGAAGTAATATTGGTAGATGATGGCTCTACAGATAACAGCGGATATCTCTGTGATCAATTTGCGGCAGTTCATCAGAATATCTCAGTTATACATAAAAAAAATGGTGGTCAGTCATCGGCACGTAATATGGGGATACGAGCATCAAAAGGCGAATTTCTTGCTTTTTTAGATAGCGATGATTTGTTATGCGATAAAGATGCTTTTGCTAGTTTGAGCAAGAGAATGGTTGTAAATACAGATATTGTCCTCTTCCGATATTATAAGTATTATTCCCCAGACTCAATCAGTGATTGTGGTATTTCTATGTCTGGTCTCGATAATTGTGATAAAAAGGGTGTGCTGCATGAGTTGGTTAAAAGAGATGCATTCTTCTGTTCCTGTTGGTCAAAATGTGTCCGTAGAAGTTTGATTATAGACAATAATTTGTATTTTGACGAGAACTTATCTTGCGAAGATATGGATTGGTATTTCTCGGTTATTGAAAAGGCTCATTATATCGAAGTAGTTGATAAGCCTTTGGTATATTATAGACAGCGTCTGAATTCTGTGACAGCTAGCTTTAACCAAAAGAGTATTGATGGATTTATTTATACGGTTGAGAAATGGGAAAAGATATTTCATGGAATAGATGATTCAGAATTAAAAGAAACACTTTTATCAGCATTGGCGAAATTGTATTGTAACTTGTTGATATCTTTTTCAAGACATCAAAAGGAACTTCAAGACCAAAGAGAAAGAATATTCAATTTACGGTATTTGTTGAAGTACAATTTGAATCCTAGAACAAAAAAGATTTGGCTATGCGAAAATGTATTTGGGATTCGATTAACTTGCTCGCTAATTGGTATTTTGGACAAAATTCGATGAGGTATATACATGAAAAAACCAAAGGTTTTAGTTGTCGGAATTAATCCATGGATTGACAATACAGGAATAAATACATTGATAAACTTTTTTTCCGATTGGGGAAAAGAATCGCTTGCACTTGTTTACACAAGAGACACCTTACCAAATACGGCGATATGTAGCCGATTTTTTCAGATATCAGAAAACAAGCTGATACAGAGCGTATTACACAGGAAGATAAAAACTGGTTCAATTGTACATAACAGTGGTCAAACCAGAAATATGCAAAATAATTTATATGCCAGAAAGCATACGGAGTTATTAAGCCTTGCCAGAGAGTTTGTTTGGAGCATCGGTAAATGGAGGACTCAGGAACTGAGGGATTTTCTGGATGATTTCTGTCCTGACGTTCTGTTCTTCCCAGTCTACTCAACGGTTTATATGAACCGCCTTCAGAACTATATTGCCGAATACACTAAAAAACCATATATTGTGTACTCGTCTGATGATAATTACTCGTATTTATCAATAGCACAAACACTGAGTGCTTATGTTCATCGTTTTTGGATCAGAAAGCACGAAAAAAAATTACTTATCAATGCCAAAACTATTATGGTAATTTCGCCGAAGCAAAAAGAAGAGTATGATGCACTTTTTAAGAAAGAATGCATTATTCTGACGAAGGGCATAGATTATACCGGTGTAAGCTACGAGTACACAGCTCCTCATACGCCAATCAAGATGATTTATACAGGAAAGCTTATAATCGGGCGAGGATCTACGCTTCAAGTGATTTCCTCGGTAATGCAGCGTATCAATGCCAATGGGATAAAAATAGAGTTGGACATATATACGACGGATAAACCGACATATTTACAAATGGATGTGCTAAACAGGAATGGTTGTCAAATAAAGGGTGGAATTAGCTTAGAAGAAGTAAGAAAAGTACAGAATGAAGCAGATGTTTTAGTATTTGTTGAGGGACTTGATAAGGTAAACCGATACAAGGCAAGGTTATCTTTTTCAACGAAAATTACAGACTACCTAAAGGCAGGAAAATGTATCTTTGCAGTTGGAGCTGAGGAGATTGCACCAATTGATTACTTTAACCGTTATGATATTGCGATTACCGCATCTTCAGAGGCAGAGATTGAAAAGAAGCTGACAGAACTGGTGGAAAATCCTGGTTTACTCGAACAGTATGGCAAGAAAGCGTTCCTGTGCGGTCAGGAACACCATGAGAAGGCAGTTCAGGATCAGATATTAACAAGAACAATTTACGAGGCAATCGAAGAATGAAAATTTCAATTATTATCCCAGTGTTTAATTTGGAGAATTATATTCTTCAAACATTACAGTCATGTATTGATCAAAATATACCAGAGGACCAGTATGAAATTATTTGTATCGATGACGGTTCTTCAGATAAGAGTGCGGAACATATCCAGGACTTTTTAAAGAGTCACAAGGGTGTTCGTTACTGTTACCAGGAAAATGCTGGTGTTTCCAATGCCAGAAACAAAGGGATAATGCTGGCTCAAGGCGAATATATCTGGTTTGTTGATGGTGATGACTTAATAAAACCTAATTGCCTCGGGCAGTTATATCAGAAAGCCCGTGATGCTAGTGCGGATATTGTTTGGTTTAAAATTAGAAATTTTTATGATAAACCAGATTATGCGGATGAAGTAAAGCCGATTTTTGAGAAATGCGATAATCCGGAGAAAATCTATGAATTTATGTTTGCAAAAGGTGGTGGAGGTGTTTGTTGTAACTTCTATCGAACGGAATTTTTGAAGGAGAATGATATTCGTTTCTGGAATGACATCAAGTATTCAGAGGATGTGCTGTTTGGTTTTCAAGCGGTGATGTCAGCTAGGATTTGTCTTAAAACGAGTGAGGTATTTTATTTTTATCGTCAACGTCAGGGATCGGCAATGCATAGTAATAATCATTCAGTGCATATTGACTCCATGAAAAAGCTGTCATTTGCTTATGATGATTTGCTAAGGCACGAAGTAGATGAGCGAAAAAAGCGTATTATTCAAAACAAGAGGGATTTTGCAGTAAAAGCATTGTTATTTTCTGTTATGCAATCTGGCAATATCGGTTATGCCAAAAGAATTCTAAGTGAGCTTAAGGCTGTAGGATTTTATCCGTATCCGTTAAAACGGGAGCTTCTTCAGGGGAATGAAACGCTTAAGCAATGGATCATTAACTTGATTTCCTTTTTCTTCCCGTGTGAGCTGTATTACATATTTTGCGTAAGCGTATTTGCGATAAGACGTAAGAAGGGATTGTAGCATATGAAAGTATTATGGATAGTGAATATGGTTCTGCCTCCGCTAGCTGCGGATTTGGGAATTAAAACAGGAAATAGTGGGACTTGGATGTTTGACATTGCAAAACAATTGGATGCTGACCCTGGAGTGCAGCTGGCTGTGGCTTGCGTGTATGGGGATAAATTCCAAATGCGGAAAGTTGGTCAAACAGATTATTACTGTTTACCGGGAACGGGCCGTGACATGATGTTTTACAGATCCCAATATCAGGATTACTGGAAAAGAATTATCGATGAGTTTCAGCCGGATGTTGTAAATATCCATGGAACAGAGTATTGCCACGCATTGTCCTTTTTGCGTGTGTTTCCTCAGATTAAAACGGTAATATCGTTGCAAGGGTTAATGACGAAAATCCAGAATTATGATCTTGCGGGGCTTTCTCTATGGCAGTTGATTAGATATAGGACTTTGCGAGAATGGCTACATTTAAATGGTATGCTGGAATATCATTTCTTTCACAAAAAGAACGCTAAGTCCGAAGCGGAGATGCTGAGATCTGTAAAATATTGTATGGTTGTGGATAACTGGCATAAATCAGTTGCCTATGAACTTAATTCAGATTTGCATTTTTTTACAATAAAGTATAATTTGCGGGAAGCGTTCTATCATTCTCCAAAATGGAATATTCAGGAAATTGATAGATATACAATTACAACAAACCCTGGGGGCACCGCATTAAAAGGTCTGCACCAGCTTTTTAAAGCAGTTGCGATTATAAAAAACAAATATCCCACTGTCAAAGTTAAAGTGCCTGGAATGACCGCAGATCAGAATGGTCTAATTGGAACATCAGGATATGCAAAATATTTGAAATCACTGATTCGTGAACTGAGTATCGAGAATAATGTCGAGTTTCTCGGAAGCCAATCGTCTGAGCAGATGGTCAGCAATATGCTGCATGCACATGTCCAAGTTATTCCCTCTGCAATCGAGGGACCATCGTTGGTATTGCATGAGGGAATGCATCTTGGAACTCCCAGTATTGCGTCTTTTCGGGGGGGAATGATGGATTTTATTGAGGATCAGATGGACGGATTTCTGTATGATTTTGGTGAGTATCAGTATTTGGCGTTAAGAATTCTTCAAATATTTGATTCTGATGAGTTGGCCGTTAAACTGTCGAGAAATGCTATTGCGAAAAGCGAAAAAGTTCATGATCGTGCAAATAATTATCAAAGTTATTTAAAAATGTATATGGAGATTTGTAAATCATCATGAGATCATTTTATATTTTTATTTTTATATTGTTTACGGGATCCTACTTGATAGGAAAATCGAGAAACTTCCATAACCCTAGTAAAGCAATGATGATTTACGCATGGATTGTTATTGTTTTCTTTTGTGGAGGTATTGATGCTTTACAGCAAGGCGGAGATATAACCAATTACTATAACCATGTGCTAAGAGCGAACCAGCAAAGCTTTCCTGCATATGCTGCCACATCGTCTTTTGAACAAGGGTATCTATTGGTTGTTTGGCTGTTATCGACCTACCTGCCGAATCCACAGACATATATGTATTTACAGTATGGCTTTACAACTGCTGTGTTTCTGTATTTTATCTACAAGAATACTCCGGATTGTTTTTCTGGTTTGGTGTTTTTTGTTTGTATAGGTGGCTTTATCTTTTACATGACTGCTTATCGACAGGGAATCGCAGCAGCTTTATGTCTGCTGGGTATTTTACAATTGCAGAAGAGAAGAACAGTAAGAGCACTGCTCCTCATGTTGATAGCCACGCAGTTTCATCAAACGGCCATAGTGTTTATCCCATTTATATTGGTATATAAGATTCCGCTTTCAAAGAAAAGTATTCTTTGGTTTACGGTTCTGGCGATTACGGTTATATCGTCGCTTGAAAAAATTGTGGGATTTGCAAATGAACAATTTGATATGGGATACAATAATGGTGTGGATGGATCTGTAGGAGCACTTATCAACTTTATGATTTTTTTGTTTTTTTTATATGAGCTTTATAAAACTTCATACAATCCCAATTCAATATTTACAGAGAGTATAGAGAAAAGGTCGTTGAGCGTGGTTGTCTATATGGCGCTTGCGAGCATTTCATTGTATGGGATGAGGTTTGCAGTTTTGGCATTAGAAAGGGTTGCCTTTTATTTTATTCCCGCACTATGCCCATTATGGGGATATGTGATGTATGAGAGACTAGATGCCTACGGACGTCAAAAAAATTCCGAGTTGATTGCGCTAATATTGATCGTTTTATTGTGTGTTCGTTTTTCTCATACATTTGGTGGAATGAATTTAATTTACTGGTGATGATATGAAAATTGTTTTTGTTTCTGGATTTTTGAATAATCATTTGTTACCCTTATGTGATGAATTGTCAAAGAGAAGTGAATTTTTCTTTGTTGCCACACAGGATTGGCAAGTAAAGGGGTACAATCGAAGTGCGATTCACGCTGAATATGTACTTAATTATTATGAAGAAGAGAGTAGACTTGGAATTGAACAGCTCATAAAAGAGTGTGATATTGGAATATTTGGTGGAAGTTCTGATACGTTGCTAGAGATAAGAAAAGAGACAGGAAAGCTTGCATTTGTATATACCGAGAGATTATTTAAAAAAGGAAAATGGAGATATCTTTTTCCAAAAGTGAGAAAAGTTTACCATCATCGGTTCATGGAGAATAATCAAAATCTTTTTGTCTTATGTGCGAGTTCCTATGTTCCAGAAGATTTAGAATTTATTTCGTTTCCGAGAGAAAAATGTTTTAAATTTGGATACTTTCCCAAAGCTGAAGTATACGATTTGGAAAAACTGTTAGAGAAAAAAAATGAAAAGAAGTTAGAGCTTCTTTTTGTTGGAAGATTAGTAAAGTTAAAAAGAGTAGATGATATTTTGGAATGTAGCAAGTATTTGAAGGAGTCAAATATTGACTTTGTTTTGAGAATTATTGGCGATGGACCGGAAAGAACACACATAGAGAAGATTATTAAGAAAAAAGGACTGTCTGACTCTGTAGAACTACTGGGAGAGTGTTCTTCACAAATAGTTGCGAAGTATATGCAGAAAAGCTCCATCCTATATTTTTCAAGCAACAAGGAGGAAGGCTGGGGTGCTGTTGTAAATGAGGCTTTTAGTTATGGCTGTGCTGTGATTGCCAGTGATGCATGTGGCTCAACAAAGTATATAATAAATGATGGCTTAAACGGAGCAGTATATCACGTTGGAAGGCCGCGAGAGATGTTTCATAAGACGATAGATTTTTGGAAATTACATTGCAAAGCCGACGTGTATGAAAATGCGTATTATACTGTTGCATCTCTATGGAATGCAGAGGTAGCAGCGCAAAGGTTGATTGAATTGTCATACAGGATTATTAATCAGAAAGACGTGAACCCGTTTAAATGTGGGCCAGTAAGCCGAGGATAAATGAATGAAGTATAGTATTATTATCCCTGTTCATAATGTGGAAATGTATATAGAAGAATGTTTGAAGAGCATTATCTCACAGAATTATTCGGAGTATGAAGTGATATGTGTTGTGAATGCTTCGACAGACAGAAGTGAGAGCATTTGCAAAAAATATGAAAAGAACTATAGACAGGTAAAATGTCTCAAAACGAATATTAAGGGGGTATCAAATGCACGGAATTTTGGTATTTCTGAATCTACTGGAGAGATAATATGGTTTGTTGATGGTGATGATTTGCTTGTACCAGGTGCTTTAAAAAAAGCAGATGAAATATTCACGGTCTATAATCCTGATATTGTAATCTTTGGCTATCAAACATTTGGGGGAAATGGTCTCCTTGATGTATACAAATATAGCGAAACAGGGGGGCTGAAAAAGAAAACTGCGCTTAACGGATTATATAATAGTAAAAAGTGGAGTGGGTACGTTTGGAATAAGTTATTTAAACGGAATGTTTTATTGGGAGCAGCTTTTGATTCTGATATTGATATGATAGAAGACTTGTTGTTTACAACAAAAGTATTTTTACAGGCAGAAGAGTTCTATGTTGCATCCGATATATTGTATATGTATAGGCAACGTTCTGATAGTATCAGTCATGAATTTAGTGAAAAGAAACTGACAACTTTTGAAGCGTATGAGCGTTTGCTGTTATTATTGCAAGAAAGCAAAAAGGACTACAAATATGCTATCGATGTAATTGGAAATGCAAAATGTGATTTTTCGCGGTGGCTTCTTTGTTATTATGATATGAATGATAAGGAATCTTATCGAAAGAATAGAAAGAAATACTCCAGTATTATTATTCAGAATTATCACTCAATTTCAACTAAAAAAGCGAAAATAGGGGCACTGCTAGTATTAATTTCTCCCAAACTGTGCCGCTTATTTGGAAGGAAATAAAATGAATGACTTAATTAGTATTATTGTACCAATCTATAATGTTGAACAGTTTATTGATCGGTGCATAAATTCGCTGAAAAATCAGACATATCGTAATATTGAAATAATCCTCGTAGATGATGGCTCTACGGATCAATCGCTACTTCTGTGTCAAAAAGAAGCGCAAACAGATGATAGAATTAAAGTATTCCATCAAAACTATAAAGGTGTCTCTGCATCCAGAAATTGCGGCTTGGTTCATGCAAATGGTAATTATATTATGTTCTTAGATGGCGACGATGAAGCTGCACCAAATTATGTCGAAAAGCTTTATACGACACTCAAGGATAATGATTTGGATATCGCTCAGTGCTGCCTGATTCGAGTGAAAAATGGATGCAGAGTGAATGAACTGCCAGTAGAAGATGGAGTGAAACGGTTTTCGGGAATCGATATGCAGATGCGTATTTTTAACCGTGACAGATATTTTACGATGTGTCTGTGTGGAAAAATCTTTAAGAAGGAATTATTTGAGGGGCTACGTTTTCCAGAAGGGCGAATCAATGAAGATGAATCTCTGATATATTTGCTTATGTATAGAGCAAAGTATGTAGGAGTCATTGATGACTATCTGTATTACTATCATTACAATGGTGATAGCATAACAGAAAAATCGTACAATATTCACCGTTTAGATAGCTTCTATATGCTGGAAGAAAAATATGCCTTTTATAAAAGCAAGGGGCATACAGACTTTGCCAATAAAACTGCAAGCGAATATTTCAGCCAGATGTGTGTTGTTTTTATGCACAAGTTTTCTGATACCAGTGAACAAAAAGAAATATTTGATAAGGCTGTAGAAATATATATAAAAGATAGAAAGACTGTTCTTGAGGATGCGGACTTGCCTTTAGGAAAAAAGGTGTTTGTTAAATTGTCGTATCTATCGGTCAGGTTTCTGAAGGTTTATGGATGGCTGTTAAGTAAATACCTTTCTTTTAGAAAATAAAAGGAGACGTGTAGAAATGTTTCAAAATGCTTGGTTTGACAAAAAATTGGATTCTGGAGTAAGAATACCGAAAGAAAAGGAATATTCCCTTGTTGATGTAGATTCCATTAAATATGTTAGAACGTTGTATTGGGATGAACATTGTTTGGAATGCTCAGCTCCTGCGTGCTACTCCACATGTCCGAAATATAGGCCTCGGAAAGATAAACTGTGCAAACGACTCGTATATGGAATCAGGCACGAGAAACACGGAAATAGTTTTCTGTGGAAGGTTACTGTTAAATTCCGGGAATGGGGAAAACTGGAGGCTAGAATAAATAGAGGAACATTATCTATTGCAGAATTAAAGCGGCAAGACTGTCAGGATAGGATTCTCACTGGCTTATTTAAAACGGCATCCTTAATTGCGACCCCATCGGACTATAGTATCAGCAAAAAGTGGGATGGTTTGAAACGAAAAAAATATGCTTCTATTGAATCTCAAACTCTTTTTGCGAATGATTTTCTTTTTCAATGTTATAGTTATGAAGAAAAAATATATTGCCTGAATTTTGAAATCACAAACACAGATAATAGTATCATATTTAAGAAAAGTCTACAGATTACACATGGATTTAATCAAGAGTTGATAAAACTTGAGTTTACGCCACCAGAAGGAGGACTGGTACGAATATATCCGGAGGACAATCTAGAGACGGAAATGACAATTTTAGCAGCTGATTTTTGTCAAATGAAGAATACTGTTCCGAGTAAACCAAGTAAAAAAATCAAGTGTATTGCTTGGGATCTGGACAATACGATTTGGGATGGTATTCTAGCAGAAGCAAATCAGGATCAGCTTATGCTACGAGATGATGTTGTTGAAACGATACAGGAGTTGGACAGACGGGGAATTATCCAGATAATTGTCAGTAAGAACGATATCGGCGTTGTTGAGCCGATTCTGGATAAACTTGGGATAAGGCAATACTTCATATATGTATTAGCAAATTGGAACTCTAAAAGTGTCAATATTTTTAATGCTGCAAGAATGCTTAACATTAATGTTGACACAATAGGTCTGATTGATGACTCGGATTTTGAGAGACGAGAGGTAAGCAACACACTTCCATGTGTCAGAGTATATGACGAGAATTTATGTAAACTGATACAACATGGTGAGTTTGATATCGAGATTAATGCAGAGAGTATACATAGAAGAGAAAGCTATCTACAGGAAGCATCCCGAAAACAAGTCCTTGCCGGATTATTTGCAGGGGATAATACAGGCTTTATCCGTGATTGTAAAATCGAAATACGAATTAAAGGTATTAGCACGCAGCAGGAAATGGAAAGAAGCTATGAGTTACTGCAAAGAACAAATCAGCTGAATCTGTCTGCGAAAAAGTATTCCAGAGACGCATTTCAATCCATGCTGAGGGATGGTAGTGAGTCTATCATCGTATATGTTAAGGATCAGTATGGCGATTACGGTCAGGTGGCTTTTATTCACTTCCAAGACGGAAATGAATTGACAATTACTGAATTTGCGATGTCTTGCCGTGTTGCAGCGAAATATGTTGAGGCTGGAATATTTAATGCAATTCAGAGGCGTTTTCATAAGCAAATACTGCTGCTTGGTCAAAAAACTGACCGCAATGGGACTTTAATTGATGCTCTGAGTAAATGTTCTTTTTCTAGCATTGCTGAGGATGAAACAGAAATACAAATGTTGTTACGAGAAGATCAAGTAATTCCTTTTTCACAGATTAACACTGTAATTTGGGAAGGGAGAAAACATGAAATTTAGAAGAATGAAAGCATTTTATTATCAGATTCTTATTCAAATGAGAAGACTTAGACTAAAAAATCATAATTTCTCTATCATTTCTAATAATTGCTGTGGGGGAATAATATATCATGATTTAGGGGAACAATTCTGTTCTCCAACTATTAACCTTGCAATTGACGTGGAAGATTTCATGGTATTCCTTGAAAACTATAATGAATGCTTAGAAAAAGAAATAAAAGAGGTTGATAGTGGGGAAGCCTATCCGGTAGGCTGTATTACTTTGGATGATGGACGTTCAATCATTATTAATTTTATGCATTATACATCTTTTGATGAGGCTACAAAGAAATGGAATGAGCGAAAAGAGCGCATAGACAAAAACAATTTGTATGTGTTTTTTGAAATGGGGATAAATACTTCAGATGCACTTGTTGAACGATTTGAAAGACTCTCATTTGATAATAAAATTGCAATAACAAACAGATCATATCTCTATGATGACACTTACTTTATTGACATATATAATGATTATCAGTGGGGTAAGATTATCAAATATATGCCTCGAACTCTTCATACAAAGCGATACCTAAATCAATTTGATTATATCCGTTGGTTGAATGAAGGGAGAAAAACAATATGTCAATAAAAAGTAGAGTTTATAATTCTTTGCCGGGAATAAAAATATTGGCAATGCATCACATAGGGGAGCATATACCAGATCAAATAAGTAGCTGTGTTATTTCTTCAATACATTTTAAAGAATTTATTAGTAATAAAAGTTTCTCAGAATTAGATGATGCGATAGATCATCCATGGGGGAATAACGCTAGGTACTGTTTAACCATTGATGATGGACTGAGTGACTTATATGATATTTATCAAATTGTTAAAGAGAAGAGTATTCCAATTACTGCATTTATTAGTACATTGCTTATTGATACCAAGGGATACATAACGAGAGAGCAGTTAGTTGAGATGGCAGAGAATCCCTTAGTAACCATTGGTTCTCATGGTCGCACTCATCGAATGCTGAGTGATTGTTCTGATGTGGAAGCAAGTGAAGAGATTATAACGTCAAAGCAGGAACTAGAAGCGCTTATTAATGAAAAAGTACGATATTTTGCATACCCGAATGGAGTATATTCTGGTCGGGAAATAGATTTTGTGCGTATGGCGGGTTACGAATATGCTTTTGGGGTAATCCCCAGAAAACACACTATTGTGACTAAATATAATTCGCAGTATTGTCTGCCTCGTTTCAATTTAACAGATGACACATATGGAGTACTAAAATAATATGTCAAGTAGAACGTCAAATAGTATAAAAAATATTTTTTCAGGGCTTGGATTAAAAATCCTTCTGCTGTTATTGCAATTTGTTACGAAAACGGTATTTGTTAAATATTTGGGCGATTTTTTAGGATTGAATTCCCTGATTACAAGTGTTATCTCCTACCTGAATATTACAGAGCTAGGAATTAGTACTGCAATCAATTTTGCAATGTATAAGCCTATTGCGGAATGCAATCAGGAAAAGGTTAAACAATATCTGGCATATTATAGTAGAATATATCGGATTTTGGGTTTGGTTGTATTGGTAATTGGAGTTGTGCTTGCTCCATTTTTACCTTTTATGTTAAATATAGAAGATTTAACAGTTGGATACAAAGAAGTGTATTTTATCTATATCTTGAATGTAATAAATTCGGTATATCCATATTATGTATATGCAAATCGCGGCGGATTTCTAAATGCTAGTCAAAAAGAATATAAACTTACTTTCATTAACTACTCAACAACAATCCTGACTGTTGTATTTCAACTTTTGGCGATTGTAGTCTTGCAGGGTTCATTTGCTAGTTTTGCACTATATACTTCCATTCCAATTGTATTGAGTATATCAAGAAGTTGGTTAAATGGTATTTTTGCTGCAAAATGGTATCCATATATTAAAGAAAAGCCATCAGGCAAACTGAGTCCAAATGAAAAAAAGGCGTTATATAAGAATACTTATGGAATTGCTATTTCCAAAATATGTACTATAGTCAATAACTCAATAGATAGCATTATTATTTCATCATTTATAGGAATTAACATTTTAGGCGAATACTCTCTATACAACACGCTGATTGGAATGGTAACAAGCTTTGTGAGCATTCTTTTTACCTCAATACAGCCAAGCATAGGAAACTTAAATGCGGAGGCAGATGTTTCAGCGAAAAAGCAAATATTTAATTTAATTAATTTTATAGCGTTTTGGGTATATGGGTTCACATCAGTATGCTATTTCACGCTTGTTCAGCCATTCATGGAAATATGGGCGGGGAAAGAGCGAGTAATGCCGATCATTATCCCGCTTGTTGTGGTCATGAATTATCTCACGAGTGGACTTTCTTCTGCCGTGAATGTATTTAGGGAAGGTTGCGGCTTATATTATCAAGGACGATACCGTCCTATTGCTTCAACTGCTGTTAATGTTATTTCTTCTTTGCTTCTTGTTTACTATCTGACGAACCAATTTGACGGTGTTTTCGGTGTTGTTGGTGTAGTACTTGCAACGATTATAAGTAGGATGAGTATAACATGGTGGTATGATGCGTATATCATATATAGGAATTTATTTGGAGAGCGTCCATATCGGTATCTATCTAGTTATTTGTCTAGATTAGTTTTTGTGTTGTTGGTGGGAGGAATATGCTATGCTTTTGGAAGCATTTTAAAATTCAACATATGGATTAATCTTGCCTTGATGATTCTCATATGTTTTATTGTTTTTAACTCATTGTTTGTTTTAATTTTTAGGAATGATCCTGCGTACCAGCGTTTTATAAACATTTCCAAAAGATTCATAGTTCTGGTTGCAAAACGATTTCAATAATATGAAGGAGCGCAAATGAAGACAATAAAGATTAAGTTTGTAGGCTACTGGAAAGGTTTTGATTATGAAAGAACCGTCTTGTACAAGATTCTTTCCAAACACTATCAAGTAGAGGTATCTGAGTCGCCAGATTATGTAATATGCAGTTGTTTTGGAGAACCGTATGCATATTGTAAATACCCACAAGTTAGAATCATGTATGTGGGTGAAAACTATCTACCAGATTTTAATCTTGTAGATTATGGAATCTGCAATTATCCAGTAACCTTTTTGGATAGAGCCTTCTATTTTCCGTTTTGTATTGATGAGTTTGGGCATTGTGAAAGCCTTGTCAAAAAAAATAGATTCTACGCAGAAACAATTTTGGAAGAAAAGGATCTGTTTTGTAATTTTATTGCAGGACATGAATCAGAATTCAACATTCGAGGTGATTTTTTTAAAGAGTTGAATCGGTATAGGAGGGTTGAATCAGCAGGGACATATTTAAATAATATGTCTAATTGTCAGACAGTAAGGTGGGATGATGATTCAAAAAATAATCTCCAAAAAAGATGTAAATTTACTCTTTGCTTTGAAAGTACAAAACACGAAGGCTTTATTACTGAAAAAATTGTAGATGCGTTTATGGCAGACACAATTCCAATTTATTATGGAAGTGACTCTATTAAGGAGATATTTAATCCAAAAGCGTTTATAAATGTTGCAGATTTTACGAGTTTTAAAGAAGCAATTGATAGGATTATTGAGATAGACAAGAATGATGAGGCATATCTAGCCATGCTACGTGAGCCAATTTTTATTAATAGAGATTTTGTTACTGATATGCTATCTGCTTTTGAAAAATATCTCTGTTATATTTTTGATCAGCCACTAGAGAGAGCATATCGTCGTTCTCGTGTATACACACCAGAGTATATTAATCGTTACTTGGCAAATGCTGTTTGTCCTACGGGAATAGGACCAGTAAAAGGCTTTAGGGTCTTTCTCAGTTCATTTTTTTATTCAATTAAACGTAATTTTGTGTTATTTAAGAGAGCTTTTTTTAGGATGTTTTGGTATAGAAAGTGAGTATAGTGTATGGAATCTTTTTTGAATAGAAATGATTTGGAGAATATACTGGTCAGCATAATTGTACCAGTGGAGTGCTATCATTAAAGTAGAGTCGCAAAACTCACCAAATCTATGATATTATCAATGCATAGGAAGGTGAGAAAAA
>PPYE01483098.1_pt1 | contig 24435 bp, 20 predicted proteins | sample 1559881 | NCBI WGS metagenome assembly PPYE01 (sample SAMN08240022, study PRJNA423297) | Human gut metagenome, whole genome shotgun sequencing project. | reverse complement strand
TCGTCGAATATCTAGGCACTGACGATTCTAGGCGATGGCCCTCCCTTGCTTCTTACACCACGGCTGCGCGCGCTACCCGTTTTCCAGACCCCGTGGGCAAAAAAGAGCAAATATGAGTACTGTTACCTTTTTAGTAACAGCCAAAACCGCCTCAAACGACCTCTTTGCGGCCTCTATACGCCTTCAAATTAATAAAACGCCCGTTAGCAGGCTTCCGTCTGCCAACGTTAATGAACATATTAATCACTTTGTCTATTATCTCGCTAGACGGATATGTTACTAGGTTAGCAACAGTACTCATATTTGGCATTCTTGCCCACTGGGTACTCCCCGGGGAATCGGCGGCAGGCTTAGGGTCCCTCACGGCGTCATCCCATCCTGGTGAGCGCCAACGTTTACCCATATAAAACCTGCCAAAATAAACCTGTCCCTTTTAGCAGGTTTCGGGGTGGCAAGGGCTTGCACTTTAGCGTGCGACAGCGGATAATGCCGAACACTCGACAATACGCTTATTGCTCTTTCTATAGATTGAGGAGGCCCCTATGGCCATGGAATTCAAACGCAGGCTGCCGATCCCCATGGAGATCCGCGAGGAAATGCCGCTTTCTGCCGAGCTTACCGCCAAAAAGCAGGCATTTGACGCCGAGGTCGCCAAAGTCTTTACCGGCGAGGACGCACGCAAGGTGCTCATCATCGGCCCGTGCTCTGCCGACCGCGAGGATTCGGTCCTCGAGTACATGAACCGACTGGCCAAGACCGCCGAGGAGGTCAAGGACAAGCTCATCATCATTCCGCGCGTCTACACCAATAAGCCGCGCACCAAGGGCACCGGCTACAAGGGCCTGCTGCACAACCCCAACCCCGAGGCTCCCGACGACCTGCTCGAGGGCGTCAAGGCCATCCGCCATATGCACCTGCGCGTTATTAAGGAAACAGGCTTCTTCACCGCCGACGAGATGCTCTATCCGTCCAACTACCAGTACCTCGTTGACCTGCTGAGCTATGTGGCCGTGGGCGCACGCTCGGTCGAAAACCAGGAGCATCGCCTGGTGTCGAGCGGTATTTCGGTGCCCGTGGGCATGAAGAACCCCACCGCCGGTTCCACCACCGTTATGCTCAACTCCATTTACGCCGCGCAGGCGCACCAGAGCTTCATCTTCCGCAACTGGGAGGTCGAGTGCGACGGCAATCCGCTCGCGCACGCCGTTATGCGTGGCTACATCGGTCTCGACGGTCGCACCTACCCCAACTACCACTACGAGCACCTGGAGCGCCTGGCCGAACGCTACACCGAGCACGCCGGCTATGCCAATCCGGCAGCGGTCATCGACTGCAACCACGACAACTCGGGTAAGCGCCCGCTTGAGCAGTATCGCATTTGCAAGGAGGTGCTCGACAGCTGCCGCCGCAACGAGTCCATCTCCAAGCTGGTCAAGGGCTTTATGATCGAGTCCTACCTGGAGGACGGCAACCAGCCGGTCGACGGCGGCGTCTTTGGCAAGTCGATCACCGATCCGTGCCTGGGCTGGGAAAAGACCGACTACCTCATCCACGAGATCGCGGAGCGGGTGTAGGTTACGGCGTTTTACCAAACGCCGTAACGGCTCGACGCTGCAAGCCCGCCAGAGCGGAAATCTACCTTTCAGCTTCGGCGGCATGACCAGAAGGTCAATGCCGTCTCGCTTCAAGGCACCTTGCTCGCTCTGGCGGGCTTTCGCTGACTTTTGCTCTACCTGCGGTGTTGGCGGGGTAGCTAATTTAGGATGGGGCTCTTTTAGCTGCCCGCAAAGTAGTCATTGGGGACGTTCTTGTTTGACTAGTCGTTTAAGAACGTCCCCAACGACTACCCGGGGGAGTTGCCTTCCCTCGCGGCGGTTTTCTAGCAGAAAAACCAAGTGAGTAGGCTTTTTTCAGGAAGCCAAGCACGCCCCAAAACATCACTGCCCTGACCTGCGGTTTTATTGAGCATTTGTCACGATGTGCTCGGCAAGTTCAAAAAAGTCTACTCACTTGTATCTGAGACGCACCAGATTGGCAAAAACCGCCGCGAAGGGCCCCTGGTCCCTTCGCGGCGGTCATACGCCTCTGATTTTGCGACGATTTTGCCCGCTTGTTACTCGCTGTAGCGGGTGGCGATGGCGGCTTGTACCATGCCGGTGCTCATGAGGTAGGTCACCAGGAAGTAGCCGCCGTAGGCCGCCAGGAAGATCGCGCAGGTGAGACCCACCGTGCCGCCGATGCTCATGTCGCCAAACGTACTCACCAGCTCGATAATCACCTTGAGCGCTACAAAGGAGTGCGCCAGGCCCACTGCCAGCGGGAACAAGAAGAATACCGCTTGCTGCGCCATCACCGAATGGCGAATCTGGCGGTCGTCACAGCCGATCTGCGCCAGCACACGATAGCTGCGGCTGCCGTCGGCCACATTGGAGAGCTGCTGGATCGACAGTATCGCCGCGCACGCAACGACCAGTACAAAGCCAATGTAGATGGCCAGATAGCTAATCATGCCGTTCATTTGCGCTGCTTGCGTGTACATCTCGGAGCGTGTGATGAAGATTCCCCATGACCCCGGCTCCTTGCCGTCAACGAGCAGATTGTCGAGCAAAGTGTATTTAATGCTCTCGTCTGCCTCGGTCGTATCCATCCCCTGTTTGTAATTAACGAGCAGGCTACTGGAATACGGCTGCAGATTAAGTTGGGACAACAGCTCGTCGGCAACGACGACGGTACCCGGATTACTGCCCATCGCCGAGTTGGCGATGGCCGCCGTGTCCTTGTCCGACTTATCGGTTGCGGGCTTGAGCTCATGCCCGCCCAAGGTGAGGGTATGGCCGCCGGCCATGTACTTGGTGTACAGGTCGCCCAGCTCACCGCCCATATCACACGTAAGCAGGTACTGGTCGCGGCCAATGCTCACCGGCTCCTCGCCCATCATCTGGCGCAGTTTGTTGTACTGGCTCGCCGGCGTCACAAACAAACCCATCGTATCGGCATTGCTACCCCCGAGCTCCTTGGGGAGCTTTTCGCCCATGGTCTTGCACATCTCACCCGCAGACACCGAAGGATTCGAACCGCCAAACGGGTAACTCAGATACGAATCGATCTGAACATGCTCACCGGCAACATCGGCGATATTGACCTTCTTGCCGGTCTCGTCGTTGTTGTCCGCCGACTTGCCCTTGCCGTGCCATGCGGAGTACAAATCGACCGTTGTATCGGCTAGCACCATGCGGTCGGCTTCAGACGGATTGACATATTCTTTGTAGTAGTCGAGCGTATCGGGCGTGTAATAGACATACGTCTGAGACACGTCAACAGGGTTATAGCGCTCCAGGTTTTCGTTCATCACATTGGCAATCGACATACCGCACGTCACCGAGGTGATGGCCAAAAACAGGAGCATCGCGATGACGCCCATCGAAAAGCACACCGTGTTGACCTTGGCCGCAAGCTGGCGCACGGTAAACATGTTGAGGCCGCGCCAATACACGCTGCGCAGGCTCTGCAGCAGCTTGATGAGCATGCCCGAGAGTCCCCAGAACAGGGCAAAGGTGCCCACGGTAACCATAGCGGTCGTAATACCAAACTGGTTCATGGCCTCTTGCAGCTTGCTGTCCGTCGCGGTTAGCGGGAACCCATCACGTAGCAGACGGTAATAGGCCACGCCCACAAGCACCACGCCCACGGCAAAGATGGCAATCGCGATCCAGGGGTTGCGTGTCTTGATGCTCTCGTTGCGACGCTCGGCACCCATAAGCTCGATGAGTTTGGTACGACGCACGGCGCGAAGGTTCAGCAGTAGCGTGAGCACAAACATTACGAGCATGCAGGCAAGGGTCAGATTGAACGCATGCACCGAGAAAAATAAGTGGAAATTGGCGATCTGTGTCTTAAAGAGCGAGGCCGTAAAGAACGTCATGAGCTGGGAGAGTCCCACACCCAGCACAATGCCGGCGACAAAGGCCACGACCGATACTATCACGGTCTCGAGCGCCATGATCGTGGCGACGCGCCCGCGCCCCATGCCGAGCACCTGGTACAGGCCAAACTCCTTTTTGCGGCGTTTCATGATGAAGTTATTGGCATACACCATCAAAAAGGCCATGACACCGGCCAAAAAGTACGTCAGGTCGCCGAGCATGCTGCCCATTACCTGCGCCAAGCCCTTTTCATCGATTCCGGCGATGTCGACCTGCATCGAGATGGTGTTAAAGGCATAGAAGACCGTGACACCCAGGATGAGCGTCAAAAGGTAGACGAGGTAGTCGCGGCCGGCGCGGCGGACGTTGCCCCAAGCGAGTTTACAGAGCATCGGAGCCCTCACCGCCCATCATGGCAACGACCTCCATAATGCGGTCGAAGAACTCTCGGCGGTCGGTGTCGCCGCGGCGCAGCTCGGTGAAGATCTTGCCGTCGCGAATAAACAGCACACGGCTCGTGTAGCTGGCGGCAAAGCTGTCGTGCGTGACCATGAGCACGGTGGCGCGCAGGCGGCGGTTGAGGGCCTCTAGGCTCTCGAGCAACAGGCGGGCGCTTTTGGAGTCGAGGGCGCCGGTAGGCTCGTCGGCCATGATCATGGTGGGGTCGGTGACGAGCGCGCGAGCCGCGGCAACGCGCTGCTGCTGGCCGCCGGACATCTGGTAGGGATACTTGTCGAGCACCTGACTGATGGACAGGCGCGCTGCCACATCCTGCACGCGGGTCGAGATCTCTGCCGAGTTTGTGCGGGCAATGGTGAGCGGCAGGGCGATGTTCTCGCGTGCCGTGAGCGTATCGAGCAGGTTGGAGTCCTGGAAGATAAAGCCCAGCTCCTCGCGGCGGAACTGCGAAAGCTTAGCCTGCTTCATGCGTGTTACGTTCTGCCCGTTGATGCGGATCGTGCCGCTCGTGGCGCTATCGATGGTCGACACGCAGTTGAGCAACGTCGACTTGCCCGAGCCCGAAGCGCCCATGATGCCAACAAATTCACCGCGGTTGACCGTAAAGCTGACGTCGTTGAGCGCACGGGTCACGTTGCCCAGCGCTCCATATACCTTTTCGAGATGCGCGACCTCCAGTACCGGGGTCGCCATGTGCGTGGTTTGCATACCGAGTCCTTTCTTGCGATTAGTCTACGGCATCTATAGTCGCAAGAAGACGAGTCGGCTACCATCGATATGGCTTACGCTTGCCTTACCGTTGTGTAAGGTAGGGCAGCCAGCCTGCCGCGTGTTGATATTGAGAGAGGACTCCTGTTGAAGACTGTTCATGTTGCCGCTGGGATCATTCGCAAGGATGGATCTGACGAGCTGCTTGCCGTGCAGCGCGGCTATGGCAATATGCAGGGACTTTGGGAGTTTCCCGGTGGCAAGCTCATGCGCGGCGAGTCGCCCGAGGACGCCGTACGCCGCGAGCTCATGGAAGAGCTGCAGGTAAAAGTCACCAACCTGCGCGATTTCTACACCGTTGAGTATGACTACCCCGATTTTCATCTCTCCATGGAGTGCTACTACTGCTCGCTCGCCGATGAATCCGATGAGCCCCAGAAACACGACCGCCAGCTCGATATCCGCTGGATTCCGCGCACCTCGCTTGCCACGGTGGAATGGATGCCCGCCGACAAAGGGCTTATCGATGCTCTGATTGAGTTGAAGGAAGATCGGCTTGAGGCCAACGGCGCCGCCAACGACGCCGAGGCCGCCACGACCGACGAGCCCGCCACCAAACCCAAGCGCGCACCTAAGCGCCGCAGCAAAAAACGTCCCAAGCCCGGTCTGCTCGACGGCATCGACACCTCGGACCTCTCCGCCGACGAGCGTGAGCTCGTGCGCCGTCGCGCCGCCATCAAAAAGTCCATGAAGGGCAACAAGCGCGCCAACACCAAGCCCGAGCTACTCGTACGACAGCGCCTGCGCGCAGCAGGCCTTACGGGCTATCGCTTGGAATGGAAGGTTCCCGGCAAGCCCGATATCGCCTTTCCCGGGCGCAAGATCGCCATCTTCGTCAACGGCTGCTTTTGGCATCGCTGCCCCAAGTGCAATCCGAGCCAGCCCAAGCGCAATGTTGAGTTTTGGGAGACAAAGTTTCGTCGCAACATCGAGCGCGACCGCGCTGCCGTGGCAGCACTCACTCAAATGGGCTGGACACCCATAACCATCTGGGAATGCGAGCTCAAAAAAGACTGCATCGATGCCACGATGGAAAAGGTCATCGAGCAGGTGCGCGCCGCAGAGCCGCAGCGCTAACAGAGAGCATTCACACGCTCCTCACGCCCGCGCCACATCAACGTCACAAACCTTAGAAAGCCCTTAAGCTCAAAACCTTTCAAGAGTGTTACTCGATAGCTTTGACCTGCGGTTTCATCGCAACGTCAAACCAGGTTAAGCTTTTCTTTAGCGCTTCTTTGCAGCAGTCGCGGCATAATACTGCCAGCGCACGGGACCTAGCAGCACACCCCGTGCGCAACCTTTTGGTGGACATCGAGGAGGCCGCATAAGCATGCATTCTTCCAATGACGCAGCACAGCAGCCATCCCTAAATCATGCAAACCTTTTCTCCTTCCCCCCGACACAGAGAAACGGCCTCCTCGACTCCCCCACCCCAAAACCCAAACGCTCAACCGACCAGAGCCTCAACTTGCGAGCGTCGTTCGAAAAGCTCCAAGCATCCCTAGACAAGGCGTTCCCCGAACAGGCAAGAGCAATCTAAGCCCATCGCGCTTTATACTGATGCCATGCGAAACATGGATCACATAGAATTGCACCGCGGAGGACGCGAGGAAGCGTTTCCCGAGACCGCCGAAGACTGGCCCTATATTGCCGAACGTGCAGAATTCGCTCGCTATCCGGGCAATTCCGTCCCCTGGCACTGGCATTCCGAAGTCGAGCTTTTCTACATGGAGCAGGGAGCGATTGACTATCGCACGCGTGCGGCTCATGAGCACATGCGCTTTGAGGAAGGGTCCGCCGGCTTTATCAACGGCGGCGTTTTGCACAGCACCCTGCAATCACCCAATTCGGCGCCGGCAATTCAACTGCTGCATATCTTTCAACCGTCAATGCTCGGCGATCCCGCGGGACGCCTTCAAAAGCGCTACATCAATCCTTTACTGCAATGTCGAGGCGTCGATATGCTCAAATGGTCGCCCACCAACCCCGGCGATATGCCCTTTATCGATTTGCTGAAGAGCTCCTTTAACCACGATCTTCAACGGCCGCAGAACGAGATGGCGCTTCGAAATAGCCTGTCCGAACTCTGGATTCAGATCTATGCCAAAGCTGAACCGCTCTTTTCCTCCGACGACGCCTCTTGGATGACCAGCCGCGACGTACAGTTCAAGGCAATCCTGGACTTTATCCGCGCAAACTATGCAGCCGCTATAGATGTGCCCCAGATGGCATCTGCAGCCGGCGTAAGCGAAAGAGAGTGTTACCGCATTATCGAAGCTTGCGCAGGAACGACCCCGGCGGCATATCTACGCGCATACCGCATCAACCGTGCTTGCGAACTTTTGGCGCACACCACGCGAACGGTGCAGGCAATCGCTCGGCAATGCGGATTTGCGACAGCAAGCCATCTAGGGCAGGTATTTAAAGAACAAATGGGATGCACTCCTTCGAGCTATCGAGCAGTGAGGCAGAATTTCGATAGTACCAGGCAGAAATCCCGCTAGCCCTTCTTCTGTCACTGCATCAAACTTACAGGCAAACAACAGATAGGAGCAACCATATGAAGCACTTTGACCATATCGTGTTTGATGTTGATGGAACATTGGCAGATACAGAAGAAAGCGTGCTGTCATCGCTTGCCCAGATTGTCCAAGAAAAGACCGGCAAAACGCTCCCACGAAACGAGCTTGAATTTGCCCTCGGCATACCCGGCAAGAATGCCCTTGAGAAACTTGGAATCTACTCGCAAGCAACGTTGGATCGCTGGTGCCAAGTTGCCGCCAGCTTTAAAAGCACCATCAGCGTGTTTCCAAGTTTGCTTGAAGTCATCGCAAAACTCGCCGATAGCGGTTGCAATCTTGGCATTGTCTCCTCACGTGCGCGCGACGAATACGCAGAAGAAATAGCACCTCTTGGCTTCGATAAGTTTTTTGAACACATCATCCTTGTCGAAGACACAACCGAGCACAAGCCTTCGCCCGCACCCATGCTCGAATATCTCCGGCGTACGGGCGCGAATCCTGGCAACGTCGTCTACGTTGGCGACACCGTCTACGACGAACAATGCGCAACTTCGGCAGGGGTCAGTTTTGCCAGAGCAGCATGGGGATCACACCAAGATATCCCAAACGCCGCCTACAACCTCAAAACCCCCAACGACCTACTAACCCTAACAACCAAATAACCCCCGAGCCTAACCCTTTCAGCCCCAACACCACAAGGGCGACGACCTCGAGTAGGTCAACCTGGGAGGGACGAGGGCTTAGTTCCCCAATCTTTCCGCAGGGGGCAAAAAGCAACGTCTTATTTTTCCGACACTAACGCCACAAGGGCGATCGAGCAGGACGGCTTGGGCGGGTCCCGTACTTAGTTTCCAAAATCATTCCGCAGCGCGAAGGCTTCTTATTATTTTCAGACCTAACGCCACAAGGGCGACGACCTCGAGCAGGTCAACTTGGGAGAGACGAGGGCTTAGTTCCCCAATCTTTCCGCAGGGGGGCAAAAAGCCTCGCCGCACGAAGTGCGCAGCGAGGCTTTTTGCATGCCCGAGGACGATTGGGGAACTAAGCCCTCGTCCCTCCCCGGGATATGTAGCGAGTCGGAGTACCCTTGCTGTTACTCTGCTTTGCCCACGGAGTTGAGGTTGGTCATGCGGATCTTAACCAGCTCGGTGATCTCACGCATACCCTCCTTAGCCGGCTTCTTGGGATCGAAGCAGGCGGGGTTCTCGGCCATGTAGGCCATGAAGCCCTTGGTGTAGGCCTGACGCAACTCGGTAGCGTAGTTAACCTTGCAGATGCCGTTCTTCACAGCCTCGGCGACCTGCTCATCGGGCACACCGGAGGTGCCGTGCAGGACCAGCGGCACGTCGACGGCGTCGCGGATGGCCTTGACCACGGACTGCTCGATGTGCGGATCGCTCGTGTACACACCGTGGCTGGTGCCAACGCCAATAGCGAGGGAGGTGCAGCCAGTGCGCTCGACGAACTCCTTAGCCTCGGCAGGATCGGTGTAGGGGCTCTCGCCCTCAACCGCGGGGCCGTCGTCCTCCTTGCCGCCGACCTTGCCGAGCTCGGCCTCGACAGGCACGCCCATGGCGCGGCCAGCGTCGGCGACGGACTTGGTCAGGGCGATGTTGTCCTCGAAGGACTCGTGCGAGCCATCGATCATGACGGAGGTGTAGCCAGTGCGGAAAGCCTGCATGCAGCGGTCATAGCCATCGCCGTGATCGAGGTGCAGAGCGACGGGCACGGAAGCGCGCTCGGCGGCAGCCTTGACCATGCCGTAGAAGTAGTCCAGACCAGCGGTCTTGATGGTGCCCGGGGTGGTCTGCATGATGACGGGGGACTTGGTCTCCTCGGCAGCGGCCAGAACGGCCATAACAAACTCGAGGTTCTCGACGTTGAACGCGCCGACGGCGTAGTGGCCGGCCTGAGCGTCCTTGAGCATCTTTTCGGTGGTAACAAGTGCCATGAGCGTTTGCTCCTCTCCCTCGCCCGCATCTGGACATCGGGCGTAGTTGTTCACAAGGCGTTTTACCTTGCGTTTTGCTGCGCTCATTGTATGAAATTCAGCGGCCTTGCACGTGCGAGATATTGAGCCGATGCAAGTCAATACAGTCGTTTTTGAAAAGTAAACGGAAGGGGTCGAACCCGAGCGCGTGTGTTCGATATTGGATTTTGTGCGTTCAGCGTCTTTCTTTTATAGAAAAGATAAGTAATCGAAAGGTGTTTTCTTACTCAAAAAGAAAATGAACGAAAATAGAGTCAACACAATTCCTGCAAATTTAGCCGAGAATGGAGCAAACATGGCCCAAGCTACCAACCGTGCTTTTGCCGACGAACGCCGTACCGCCATTATGGAAATGCTCGAACATAATGCCTCGGTGCAGGTAGCAGAAATCGCCCAGACCTTTGGCGTGTCCTCCGTCACCGCCCGCGCCGATCTGGACGCGCTCGCCGAAGCAGGCAAGCTGCGCCGCACACATGGTGGTGCCGTGTCGCTCCACAAGCGCCTGACCGTCTCCACGCAGGATCGCCGCATCAATGTCAACGTCGCTGCCAAGCAGGCCATCGCGCAAAGCGCCATCGAGCTTGTCAATGACGGCGACACGCTGCTCGTCGATTCGGGCACCACGGCGCTTGAGTTCGTCCGGCTCCTCGACCAGCGCGACGGCACCACCGTTATCACGGCCGACATTACCATCGCTGATTATATCGACGAGAGCGTGCCCTCGGTCGATGTCGTCATGCTGGGCGGGGCACTGCGCAAAGGTCATCGCTATCTGTACGGCCCACTTACCATGCAGGCGCTCCAAATGGTCCACGCCGACCTTGCCGTCATGTGCCCCGGCGCTTTTGTTCCCGGCTGCGGCTTTACGACCGACTTTCCACAGATGGCCGAGACCAAAACAGCCATGATCGCCGCAGCCCATCAAAGCGTCGCCCTCATGGACGCCAGCAAGGTTAACGGACGTGGCATGTACCGCTTTGCCGAGCTTGCCGACGTCGACTCCATCGTGATGGACCGTGACCCTCATCACGCCGTCGCCACCTCAATCGCCGAGGCCACCGACGACGCCCGCCCAAATCTCCTCATCGCCGGCGCTTAAACAAAAACCACCACAAAGGTGCCTGTCCCCTTTGTGGTGGTTTGAGCATTAAAAGTGAACGTGTCGCTACTTGGAGAGTTCGTCGGCGAGGGCCTCGATCTGGGCGCGCGATGCGTCGTTGAGCGAACCCAGGACGGTCACCTTGTTCTGCGTCAGGGTGATGTCCTTCATGCCCTCGAGCTCCTTGGTCATGACCTTGGCAGCGGCGGGTGCCCAGGAACCGGCCTCAACGAGTGCCACCGTGCGGTTCTGGTAGGCATGCTCGGCGAGCGTGTGGATGAAGGTGCTCATGAACGGGAAGATCTCGCCCTGGTAGGTGATGGAAGCGAGCACCAGACGGTCATAGCGGAACGCGTCCTCAACGGCCTCGGCCATGTCGTCGCGAGCCAGGTCAAAGACGGAGACCTTCTGGCCGCGAGCCTCGAGCGCAGATGCGAGCTCCTCGACGGCAGCCTTCAGGTGGCCGTAGACGCTCGCGTAGGCAATGGTAATGCCCTCGTCCTCGGGCTGATAGCTCGACCAGGTGTTATAGGTGTCGAGGTAGTAGCCCAGGTTCTCGCTAAGAACAGGACCATGAAGCGGGCAGATGATCTGGATGTCCAGGTCGGCGGCCTTCTTGAGCACGGCCTGCACGAACTTGCCGAACTTACCGACGATGCCAAAGTAGTAGCGGCGTGCCTCGCAAGCCCAGCCCTCGGGATCCTCGATGTCGTTGGCGCCAAACTTGCCAAAGCCGTCGGCACTAAAGAGCACCTTGTCGGTGGCCTCATAGGAGAAGAGCACCTCGGGCCAGTGCACGTTGGGGGCGCCGACAAACGTTAGGCTGTGGCCGCCCAGGTCGAGCACGTCGCCATCTTTGACGACCATCTTGCGCTCGGGGTAGTCGGTGCCAAAGTAGTTGACCATCATGCGGAAGGCACCCATGCTGGCCACGATCTGCGCCTGGGGATAGCGCTCCATAAAGGCGGCGATACCGGCGGAGTGATCGGGCTCCATATGGTGAACGACCAGGTAGTCGGGGGTGCGGCCGTCGAGCACGGCCTCGAGGTTGCCGAGCCACTCGTCGACAAAGCCAGCGTCGACCGAATCGGCGACGGCGATCTTGTCGCCCAAGATAACGTAGCTGTTGTATGCCATACCGTTCTCGGACACGTCGTACTGGCCCTCGAACAGGTCAATGTCGTGATCGTTGACGCCAATGTAGCGGATATCCTTGGTGATCTCCATCAGGCAAAGCCTCCTAGATAGACAAAAGAACCCGTCTATCATAACACTCGGCAGTATCCCAACTGCTATCTGCCGGCATCCATACCGATTGTTATTGAAATACGATTAATCGCCGTTTACCTGCGCAAACTATGCGCACGGTATCGCCGTGCTATGCCGAATGATGAGCTGGCCGGGAATACGAATGGCAACGTTTTTGCCTGCTGTGCCCGCCTCGGGAACCGCATGCTCAAACACCTCGCGTCCACGCTGATGCAAATCAAATCGCACCGTCGTGAGCTCGTTGTGTGCCACAAAATCATCGAGCGAATCATCGACGCCCACCACGCTTACGTCCTCGGGCACGCGAAGACCGCTATCACGCAGCGCGGCAATCGCGCCATTTGCCATCTGATCGTTTGCCGCATAGATCGCCGTCATGGTGCGGTCGTGCTCGGCCAGATACCTGCCGGCTTCGTAACCGCTGTTGGCAGACCAGTCACCCTCGAGCGGCTCTACCGGCTCGATGTGTTTACGCTCGAGTGCATCCTGCCAACCGGCACGACGAAATTGCTCGTCGACCGAGAACGACGGGCCGCCAATATAGCGAATTTGCTCGTGCCCCAGCTCAAACAGGTGATCCATAAGCAATAGCGAGCAGCCGTAATGGTCGGAATCGACCGTGGTCACCCGCGGATGCGCGTACATGGTAACGATGACCGTACCAATGCCCGGCAGTGGATCAAACGTCTCAAAATCGGGCGCCATGCGGCTCATGCCGATGATGATGCCGTCCACGGGCAGCGCGGCCATACGACGCGTGGCCTCGGCAAGCGAAAACTCCTCGGTCTTGGACATCTCGACCAGCGTGATGGCGCAATGATGCTCGCGAGCAGCGCTGGCGATGCCGTCGATCATTGAGAGGTTGCCAAACTTGGTGACATCGTTGACGCACAGGCCGACCGAATGGTAACGGCCATCACGCAGCGAGCGACCGGCATAACTCGGACGAAAGCCGAGCTCTTGCATGGCGGCCTGCACGCGCTGGCGCGTCTGCTCGTTGACGTTGGGCAAGCCGTTGGCGACGCGCGAAACCGTCTGCTGCGAAACGCCAGCAGCGCGGGCGACGTCGGCCATGGAGACCGGACGCGTGCCTGTATCGTTGGACGGGCGCCTTGCCACAGGATCACCTTCACCCTTGCGAGATCTGAATAGCGTGAATGCCGGCCGAGCAGAAATACACCCCGCGCCGAGGACCGCTATCGTCGGACGCATGTTAACGTACTCTACTTTTTCTATCTGCATCTCTTCTGCTTTATAAGTCCATACGGCAGTACCGTTCACGGCTGAATTTCTACCGATTACCAGATTCTCAAAAAGTGACAAGCGTTGTGTTATGAGTACGTTAACATAGCCCGTAACGTGCGATATCGTGAACACTTGGTTCATGCCGCTTCAAGTTGTTAACGTACTCATAACGACGCAAAACTCACCCGTGCGCGCCAAGGAAAGGACTCCCATGACCACTCCCGACGAAAAGACACTCGCCACGCTCACCAAGCTATTTGAGGAGGAGTTTGGCCCCATCGGCGACCGCCAGGTGCTCTACGTGCACGCGCCCGGGCGTTCCGAGATCAGCGGCAACCACACCGACCACGAGGGTGGCCACGTTATCGCCGGCTCGCTCGATGTCGCTGTCGACGGCATCGCCGTGGCAACCGACTCCAACAAGATTCGCGTCGCCGACGAGGGCTATCCTACGTTTGAGATCACGCTCGACACGCTGGATGTTCAGGAGTCCGAGAAGGGCACGTCCGCAAGCCTCGTCCGCGGCATGGCGCACGAGATTGCAGCCCTTGGCGTTGAGCCCCACGGCTTCGACTTCGCCTTCACCTGCTCCGTCCCCTCGGGTGGCGGCCTTTCCAGCTCTGCCGCCGTCGAGGCCGCGTACGGTCGTGCCATGGAGACGCTCTGGGGCGCGCCCGCCATTGAGCCCGTCACGCTCGCTCAGATGAGCCAGCGCACCGAGAACAACTACTACGGCAAGCCCTGCGGCCTGATGGACCAGGCCGCTGTGTGCCTGGGCGGCCTTGCCTACATGGACTTTGAGGACCAGGCTCAGCCTAAAACCCAGAAGCTCGAACTCAACTTTGAGGATCACGGCTATGCGCTCGTGCTCGTTAAGGTTGGTGCCGACCACGTGGCCGCCACCGACGATTACGCTGCCGTTCCGCGCGAGATGCAAGACGTCGCCGCCGAGTTTGGCAAGGCACGCCTGTGCGAGGTCGATGTTGCCCAGTTTGACGCCAAGCTCCCCGAGCTGCGTGCCAAACTGGGCGACCGTGCCTGCCTGCGCGCCGTTCACTACTGGTACGAGAATGGCCTGGTCGATAAGCGCTGGGCGGCCCTGAACGCCGGCGACATCGATCAGTTCCTGGTCCTGACGCGCGAGTCCGGCGCCAGCTCTGCCATGTACCTGCAGAATGTCGTTGCCAAGCTGGGCTCCGAGCAGCCTTCCATGTATGCCCTGGCGCTGGCCGAGCACGTGCTCGACGGCCGCGGCGCCGTTCGTATCCACGGTGGCGGCTTTGGTGGCACCATCCAGGCCTTCGTGCCGCTCGATCTGGTCGACACCTTCATTGCCAAGATGAACGGCTGGCTGGGCGAGGGTTCTGCCCGCCACTACGCTATCTCTGACAAGGGGGCTTACGCGGCATGGCTGTAATGACTGACGTGCGCGAGGCCGCGCAGAACCTGATCGAGTACGCTATCCACCGATCGATGATCGGCCAGGACGATCGCATCTGGGCATACAACACCATTTTGGAGTGCATCGGCGCCACGGGCCCCGCACTCGACATGGCTTGGGCGCTCAAGACCGAGAAGATTTCGCTCTTGCACCCCGATACACTCCCCGACTTCGACCTAGAGGGCACGCTTGCTGTGCTTTCCGAGGCCGCCGTTGCCAACGGCGCTGCCGAGGACACGGCGTCGGGCCGCGACCGCATCGCCATGCGCATCATGGGCGCACTCATGCCGAGGCCTTCGGTTGTAAACGAGGAGTTCAACGGCCGCATGGGCGTCAACGAGCCCCGCGCCGCGACCGACTGGTTCTACGGTCTGTGCTGCGACGCCGGCTACGTGCGCCGCGCCGCCATCGCGCGCAATATCAAATGGAGCACCCCCACCAACTGGGGCGACCTCGAGATTACTATCAACCTGTCAAAGCCCGAAAAGGACCCGCGCGATATTGCCGCGGCCGGCGCCGCCAAAAACACGGGCGAGAAGTATCCCGCCTGCCAGCTCTGCATCGAAAACGAAGGCTATCCCGGACGCTCCGTTGCAGCCGACGGCGGCGCCCATCCCGCCCGCCAGAATCTGCGCGTTATCCCCATCCAGCTCGACGGCGAGCGCTGGGGTTTCCAGTACAGCCCGTACGCGTACTTTAACGAGCACTGCATTGCCATGAGCTCCGAGCATCGTCCGATGCACGTCGACCGCAAGGGTCTGACCTGCCTGCTCGATTTTGTGGACCTGTTCCCGCACTATTTCATTGGCTCCAACGCCGACCTGCCCATCGTGGGCGGCTCGATCTTGTCGCACGACCACTTTCAGGGCGGCGCGCACGAGTTCCCCATGATGCATGCCGCCGAGGTCACGCAGTTTAGCGTGCCCGGCTTTGACCAGGTCAGCGGCACCGTGTTGCAGTGGCCGCTTTCGGTGCTGCGACTGCGCTCGCACAACCGCACCCAGCTGCTCGACGCCGCCGAGAAGATTATCCTCGCCTGGCGCGAGTGGACCGATGAGTCGGTTGGCGTCATCGCGCACACAGCCGACGGCGTAGCGCACAACACTGTGACGCCCGTCATCCGCCGCGTCGACTCCCGCGGCAATGCCGGCGGCGAGATCTACGAGGCCTACCTGGCGCTTCGTTGCAACATCACAACCGACGAGCATCCACTGGGCGTATTCCACCCACATGCCGAGTATCACCACATTAAGAAGGAGAACATCGGCCTGATCGAGGTCATGGGCCTGGCGATTTTGCCGCCGCGTTTGGTTCCCGAGCTCGGCGCTGTCCGCGAGCACTTGCTGGCAGCCAAGGCCGATGCCAGCTACGACCTTGCTGGCGCGCTCGAGGGCGACGACCTTTGCCGCAGCCACGCCGCATGGGCCGAGGACGTCTTTGCCCGCCGCGCCGACGAGCTTACGGCCGATAACGCCATCGACATCCTACACGAGGAGGTCGGCGTGGTGTTTGGCCACGTGCTCGACAACGCCGGCGTCTTTAAGTGGGACGAAGCCGGCCGCGCCGCCCAGCAGCGCTTTATCGACTCGCTATAGAGCACGGGCCCGGACGCTCACCGGCAGCCCGCACGACATAACCACCCACACGACAACGGCGCCCGCCGGCAACATCGCCGGCGGGCGCCGTTTTCTGATGCAAGGGTAGCTAATTTGCACCAAAACAAGGAGTGTTCCAAACTGCCGGCAGAGAAGGAGCGCCCCAGGTGCCGACCTAAACCCCACATTATTCGATGGAAAAACGTGGTTACCTCCCACATTATTCGATGGAAAAACGTGGTTTACTCCCACATTTTTCGATGGAAAGACCAAGACGGTCTTATACTAACCATGATCGTTAGGGGGCAGTATGCAGCGACAGCTAATGGACGAACTCATCGCTTGGAAATCTAGGTCAAACCGCAAGCCCCTCCTGCTTAAGGGGGCCCGCCAGACGGGAAAAACCTGGCTTCTCAACGAATTCGCAGGCCAGCAGTATCAAAACGTCATCCGTTTTGACTTTATGCTCGAACCGGGCGCACGTTCGCTGTTCGACGGAAGCCTTGACCCCAAACGCATCATCTCCCAGATAGAGCTCCTGCGCGGCCAGACCATAACGCCGACAGACACGCTCATCATCTTCGACGAAATCCAAGAGGCACCGCGTGGCATCACCTCGCTCAAATACTTCAACGAGCTGGCGCCGGAATACCATATCGTGGCAGCCGGCTCCTATATGGGGCTCGCGCTCCGACGCGAAAACGAGTCGTTCCCCGTCGGCAAGATCGACCAGCTTACCATGCGCCCCATGGGGTTTGTCGAGTTCGTTCGTGCCGTCGATGGCGATCCGCTCGCAGATGCCATCCTTGCCGCAGACATGGACCTGCTAGCGAACGTTTCCGAAAAGCTCGAGCGCCTGCTCAAGGAATACCTCGTTGTCGGTGGCATGCCAGAAGTTGTCTCCGCTTTCGCCGCCTCCCACGATTTCATCGAGGCCCGCAGGCTTCAGCAGCAAATCATCGAAGCTTATGAATCCGATTTTGGCAAGCATGCGCCAGCCCGCATCGTCGAGCGCATGAGGCTGGTTTGGAAATCCCTTCCCGGCCAGCTCGCAAAGGAAAACAAGAAGTTCGTCTACGGCGCGCTTCGTCCCGGGGCGCGCGCACGCGATTTTGAGGAAAGCCTCCAGTGGCTCATGGACTATGGAATCGTTCATAAGGTACCACGTGTTTCCGCCCTAAGAGCACCGCTCACAAGCTACGAGGATCTCTCGGGCTTCAAGCTGTTCTGCATCGACACCGGCATCCTCGGAGCACTCTCCGGCCTCACGCCAGCCATTGTTCTGAACGGGCCCGCTGTTTTTACGGAGTTCAAAGGCTCGCTGACCGAGCAATACGTCGCACAGGAGCTTTTGCTCCAAGGCAATACCCCCGCGTATTGGTCATCCTCCTCCGGCAATGCAGAGACTGACTTTGCCGTCGACCATGCGGGGACCGTACTTCCGCTCGAGGTCAAGGCGGCAGAGAATCTCAAAGCAAAGAGCCTGAGGATTGCCTGCGAGAAGTTCAAGCTCGAGCGCTGCGTGAGAACATCGTTAGCGGCATATAGAGACGAAGGCACGCTCGTCAATATTCCGCTCTGGGAGATTGGGCAAATCGACAAGCTGGCATAGGCGCTGTGGAGGGGGTGCCCCGTAAGGAGTGTCCCAAACTGCCGGCAAAAAAGGAACGTCCCAAACTGCCGGCCTTGGCAACGCCGATGTCTTGGCATTGTCAGCGAAAACGCCCCTAAGCGAGCAAGGTGACGTGAAAGAGGAGGGCATTGACCTTTTGGTCATGCCCGACGATTGAACGTCAGATTGCCGCTTAGGGGCGTTTGCAGCGTCGGCTGGTTACGCGGTTCGTAGAACCGCGTAACCCTAAAGCTCCGTTACTTCAACGCTGTTGTAGACCTCGTCCCAGCGGTCCATGACCAGGTGGCCGGTCTTGGGATCCATGGCGTTGAGCTTGCCGCAGGTATTGGCGGTCTTGAGCACCGTGACGTCGTCGGCACCAGCTGCAATGGCATGCGCAAAGCCGGCGATGGTCGAGTCACCGGAACCCGTTGCGTTCACAGCCGCAATCGCGGGCGTCTTGGCGCGGAACGCGCGGCCCTCATGGAAGCCCACCGAACCGGCAGCGCCCATCGAAACGACAACCCAGGGAATACCGGCAAAGCGGCCATCGGCGGCAAGCGCCTCGCGCAGGGCATCGACATCATCGGTCGTAAAGGACGTACCCAGCAGGCCGTTGATCTCGGTCAGGTTGGGCTTTACGAGCTCAGGCTTAGCGTCGGACTCCAGCGCGGCCTCCAGCGATGCACCCGAGGTGTCGAGCAGCACCTTGGCGCCCGCCTCCTCGGCGATCTTGACGAGCTCGGCATAGTAGCCGGCATCGACACCACGCGGCAGCGAGCCCGAAAGCGTCACAACGTCCGCCTTCGCTGCGAGCTCGGCAAACTTGGCCGTAAAGGCCTCGAGCTCGGCCGGGGCGATCTGCGGGCCGCTCTCCAAAAGCTCGGTCTGATTACCCTCGTGCAGAATATTCAGGCAAATGCGCGTCTCACCGGCGATGGGCACAAAGTCGTTCTTGACGCCATCGGCATCCATGAGCTCGGCCATATAGGCACCCATGTGTCCGCCGAGCAGACCGGTCGCGAGCACATCGTCGCCCAACTGCAGCAGCACACGGCTCACGTTGAGGCCCTTGCCGCCAGCGGTCTTTTCGGGCATCACGCGGTTCACGTCGTCGATGATCAGCTTGTCGAGCTGATAGCGCGTATCAATCGACGGGTTCATGGTAACGGTCAGAATCATGTTGAACTCCTGTTCCGGGGCACGACACGCGCGGCCCCAAACATACGATAGCTCGTTAAAGGATCTCGATCTCAAAGCCGCGGGTAACGGTCTCCCCCGGCTTGGCCACCAGGCAGCCGCGCTTGTGCTCCAGAATATCGTCCTCGTCGGAGCAGGTGGACAGGCCGCCCCACGGTTCCACGGCCACAAAGTCCCCCTCGGGCTTGCTCCACACAATCAGGTACGGCATATCGGGGAACGTCAGGCGCACGCCCTTGTCCTCGGTCTTCTTGGTCAGCGTAACCACGCGGCTCTCGAGCACGTCAAAGATGGTCTCCGCGAAGTCAAAGAGTTCGTGGGTCAGCGGCAGGTCATGGCCAACCATCGGGTTCTTGCTGCGACGCTCAACATCAATCAGGCCCGTCGAGGGAACGGCAGTACAGAGCTCGGCGGCCTCGCGCTGCTCAAAACGGAGCTCGTAGTCGTCATAGGACTCGCCCTCGTCAAGCGGGCACTTAAAGCCAGGGTGACCGCCCACAAAGAACGGCATGTCCTCGGTGCCCTCATTGGTCACCTCGTACGACACGGCCACCTTTTCCGCATCGATCGTGTAACGAGCAACGATCTTAAACGGATACGGGTACTGCTCGAGCAACTCGGCATGGTCGGCAGAGCTTAGGCTCAGCGCGACCATGTTGTCGCCCTGCTCCTCGAGCTTCCACTCCTGTTTGCGAGCAAAGCCGTGACGGGCAAGCTTAACCTCGCGGCCGCCCATGGTCATTGCGCGACCGTCACGAAGGCCGCCGCAGATCGGGAAACAAATGGGTGCCTGGCCCGACCAGACCGCCGGGTCACCCTGCCACAGGTACTCACGGCCGTTGGCCGCAATAGAAGTGAACGATCCGCCAGCCGTGCTCAACGCAATGCGGACAGAGCCGTTATCAAGAACAAACTCCATAGGAGCCTTCCCTTTCTTACGACAGCCCGCCAAGTCAATAGGGCTGATAGAAAACCGGCCCGCGCCCCCTCACAGAAACGCGAGCCGTCAACGGACTAGTTAATTACGCCGAATACCCACTAATCATGGTATTCGCCGCGGTCCCACTTCTCGAGGAACTCGTCAAAGAAGTGCGGGTCAGCCTGAGCCTCGGCGTCGGCCTTATTGCAGGCATCGATCTTGGCGATCAGGGCATCGTGCTCGGGGGTCTTCTCGTAGGGCTCCTCCAGGAAGGCAAGCATAATGTCGGCCATCAGGAACTCGCCGGTAATCTTGCCGCCAAAGCCCACGATGTTGGCGTTGAGCTCGCGACGGGCATACAGGGCAGAGGTCATGTCGCGAACCAGGGCGCAGCGGGCGCCGGGAACCTTGTTGACGGCGTTGGTGATGCCGATGCCGGTGCCGCACAGGGCCACGCCAAAGTCGGCCTTGCCGCTGGCAACAGCCTCGCCCACGGCCTTACCGTAGATGGGATAGTGCGTACGGGTGTGGCTGTAGGTGCCGCAGTCGAGCACCTTGTAGCCAGCCTGCTCCAGGCGGTCGGCCAGATAGATCTTCTCGTCCGTAACGATATGGTCGCAACCGATTGCGATGGTCTTCTTCATCAGAACGTCCTTTCGTCTGAATTCACAAGTTGAGGTAGAAGTTCGAGTTCTCGGTGGCTCTCGTTAGGCCATCTTGTTGAGCATGTCGACACGGATCTGGTGACGGCCGCCGGCGTACTGGGCACGCAGGAACTCGCGGGCGATCTTCTTGGCGACCTCGGTGCCCACAACGCCCGGGCCCATGGTGACCATGCGCGAGCCGTTGTGCTCGCGGGTCATGTAGGCGGAACGCTCGTCGGAAATGTTGGCGACGACCATGCCCTTGATCTTGACGGCGGCCATATAGGAGCCGACGCCGTACTTATCGAATGCGAAGCCCTGGGAATCCTTGTGCTCCAGCAGGTCCTTGGCAACGGCGGTCGCGGAATCGACAAAGTCCGCGGCAGGGGTCTCGGAATAGTCGACGACCTCGTGACCGTCGGCGATGAGCATCTCCTTGATGGACTCCTTCATCGACATACCGTCGGCATCGGAAGCGATTACAACCCTCATGACATCCTCCTTGAGAGATACGCAGGTGCGTAGTTTCTGTTTGGAAGTGTTGAATCGCGTTCAGGTCCGGGCATCTGAATGTGCGGTTCTTCACTGTTCATGTTTATTTGAACACATTCGAACAGTAACTGCAACAACTATTTGTTTATCTTTGTTCTTTTTTGAACAAATACCGTTCACAGATGATTGCTGACCGTTTGGACCGGGCGCGGACGTAGCGACCATGTGTTCAACAAACAAAAGGGCGGCCGAGAACGTGTCTCGACCGCCCTTCTCACGGTTGATCTTCCAAAGATCGCTTTGCCGCCTACTCAGACCGCCCGCTCTTCTTGGCATGTTTGGACGGAGCGCTCAAGAAACGACCCGTCAGATAGTTCGCCGGGCCGGAAATATCAATCCCCAGCAGCACGTGTCCCAGCCACAGGAACGCCACGAGCACCAGTAGGGGAATCACACACGAGGTCACGATCATCACGATGACGCCTTCGATGAGGTCGGTCACCTGCTGCACGATCTCGTCGGTCATCTGCTTGGCACCACTGGTTACCGACGTGACCAGGCTCGAGGCTCCGTCAGTCAACTGCTCGAGTACGTTTTTGGACTCCGTGGCCTCGGATTTTTTCTTGTTCGATTTCGAGCTGGTCTCGGCTGACTCGTCCGTGGTGTCGGCCGCGTCCGCCGCCTTTTGCTCAGCTTGCTCAATACTTACACGATACGTTTCGTCGACCTTCTGCGACACCCATACGCTTGCAGGCACCAACGCCATGCCGATCACGGCAACCGCCAGCACGCGCGTCGCCACGCGGCGCAGGACGGTGCTCGTGCTCCAGCGCCCGTGAATGCCGAGCGACACCGCAAAGAGCACCAACGCAAACGGAATTAAGATGCCCAAGCCAACCGACCACAAAATCGTGAGCAAATATTTCTCTAGGTATAGCACGGCAAGCACGATACCAAGGTTGCCAGAAAGCTGCGCGAGCTGCTCGGCAACCGGCGTTCCCGTATCACCCGGCAGCGCGGTAATGCCCGCAGACAGCGCCACGCACGAGGCCGTGAGCGCCAGTACGTTGCCTTTCTTTTGATCGATGACCTCGATGGTGGAGTCCCAAGTTTTGGTATCGGCGAAATGCGGACGAGCTACAAAGCCCGACAGCAGCGCCAGCACCACGAGCGCAACGATAAAGCCAATCTGCAGCTTTTTGTTTGCGCACACGACATCGGACAAGCTGGGCTGCAGCTCGGTTACCGTCGTGTGCTCGGTTATCTGGACAGGACGCCCATGAGCCATCTCGTGCGCGTCTCTTTTTTGTATTGACCCGTTATCCGGCATTTGGATACCTCCTCAGTCCGGCGTTTAATGCGAAAGGAAGTATACCCACCGAGCAAAAATCGAACGGCACGACGAACGGAGCGCACCAAGACTGTCCTCAATGACTACCTCGGGATGAGTTGCGGTGGAATAGGGATTGTTTTGCGCCCGCCGGCCCCTATTCAGTCCCTATTTCACCGCAACTTTGAGGAGGACAGAAAAAAGCCCTGCCGCGGGTCTGCGGCAGAGCTTTTGGAAGGGGCTTGGTTGTGAGGGCTCGTTAGGCGAGCTTGGCCTCGAGCTCGGCGATGCGCTTGTAGGCATCGATGGTAAAGCGGGCCTGCTTCTCCAGGATCATAGTGGTCATCAGGGTGTCCTGAGCGTGAGCCATGATGAAGGTCATCTCCATCTCGCCACCGCCGGCCTCCTGCGAAAGCAGCTTGGTCTGCGTGTCGTGGGCACCGATGAGCGCATCGCTGGCATCCTTGTGCAGCTGCTCGGCCTTCTCAAAATCACCCTCGCGAGCAGCATCGAGCGCTGCAAGCAGATCGGTCTGGGCGTCACCTGCGTATGCGACGATCTCGAATCCAACCATCGAGATTTCTTCTTTGGTTGCCATATTGCGTTCCTTTCACATATGAACCAATGGAGAGCATCGCGTCCGGGCATACGCGCTGCGTTCTGTATGGCAGAAACATTAACATTCAAACAAAAAAGAACAACGCAAAACATAATTTCAAGCTATGAACGGTCAATTTTCGCCCGTGAACGGTTTCCAAACCATTTCGAACAATATCAAACACAATTATCGGCAACCCAAACAGGACCGCACCCTAACACAAATCGCGCACCGTATCGCCCTCTACAAGCACACCGGGGATCAGCATGTGCTCCACGCCAGACGCACCCCCATCGGCGCCGGCAATCTTGTCGACCGCCCACATGCCGACGCGCTTGTTGTCAAAGCGCACCGTGGTCAGGCGACGGTCGGGCACGATATCGCCCAGGCTGTCATCAACACCCACCACGCTCACGTCCTCGGGCACACGCCTTCCGCACGACTCGAGCCCGCGAATGCAGCCGTATGCCATGGCATCGTTGGAAGCATAAATGGCCGTACAGGTCGGATCTTCCGCCAGAGCCTGGCCTGCGGCATATCCGCTCTGTGCCGTCCAATCCCCACGGACGAGTCGCGGCGGCTCAATTCCATACGCGCGCAATGTCTCGCGCCAGCCTTCCTCGCGCCGCATGCCCGAAAGCGAGCGCTCGGGACACGAGATAAAGTGCACGGTTTTGTGCCCCCGCCCCAGCAAGTACTCGACCACCTGGCGCGAGCAATCGAACTGGTCGTTATCGACCGTTGAACAGAGCGGGTGCTCCAGCATCGTAACGAGCACCGTCTGCATGCCGGGCAGCGGCTCGAAGGTGCCAAAGTCCGCCGGCATGCGATTCATGATCACGACCATGCCGTCTACCGGCAGCGCGCTCATGCGTGACGATGCGCTCTCGAGGGTATACGGATGCCCATCTACTTTAGTGAGGGTGATGGCGTAGCCGTGTTTGTCGGCGGCGGCGGCAAAGCCCTCCATACGGTCGAGGTTGCCGGTGCCGGTAATGTTGAACATGGCGACGCCGACGGTCTTAAACTTACCGCGACGCAGCGACCGGCCGGCAAAATTGGGGCGGTAGCCCAGCTCGCGCATGGCGGCGCGCACGCGCTCCTTGGTCTCGGGGCGCACGCTGGGCGAATCGTGCACGGTGCGCGAGACCGTCTGCTCCGAGACGCCCGCAAGGCGCGCCACGTCCTTGACGGATACCGATTTTTTAACAGCGGCCATAGGTCGATCTTTCTATGTCAACGATGCCATTGCAGGCATCCCAACAGACAAAATGAACGCCTCCAAGTATATCCAACGCCTCCCCCGCCTTACGCTTACCACCCAAAACC
>PPYE01320486.1_pt1 | contig 24472 bp, 25 predicted proteins | sample 1559881 | NCBI WGS metagenome assembly PPYE01 (sample SAMN08240022, study PRJNA423297) | Human gut metagenome, whole genome shotgun sequencing project. | reverse complement strand
CCTCTTTCATTCCGTAGACTATTGTAACCGTTTTTCCCTGATTTTGCAAATATCTTTCTTATGAATTTGCAAACTCATCAATATCCATTTCATCCTTCTGCCTGATTTCATCCAGAACCCAGTGTCCGTTCAGGTGAATAAATTTCCAGTATTCATAGAACGCTTCATTTTTCCTGCTTCCGCGTATCATCCTTCCCGTCTTTTCATCCACCACATAATCGATCATTTTGCCGTGGATCAAATACCAGATATAATCCTGATCTTTCCCCAGATCGTCAAATGTATGTACCGGCACCGCACTTAAAAGCCGTTCATTTTTCTGCACCGGAACTTCATTTCGAACCTGCATCCACCCCAGCTTCATTACAAAATCATCGTAACATTTCTGACTCATATAGTCCTTCGCATAATCCGGATCCTGACGCTTCCAGCATTCCTGGATCACAAAATATGCATTCTTCACCTGCTCCTGGATCTCATTGATATCCCAGTTGTCCCCAAACTGCTGATACTGCCTCATCTCCCGGTAGCTTTTGGAAGATGCCTTTCTGGATTTGACAAAAAACAGTACGACTCCCGCATTCGCCATCAGGAAAAATCCCCCAAACATGACAACACTGCTTACCGGACTGGAACTTCTGCCGGTACGGTTGGAATGCGAACTGTAATAACTGCCGCCTCCGGAACTAAAGCCTCCTCCGCCTCCGGAAGAACCGCCGCTGGCTCCTCCTGCTCTTGCCTCTGCTCTCATGGGACTGCATATGCACAGAAACATCAGAGCCAGAAACAGAAGTACCTTTTTCTCCTTCATACGCATGGATAACCACCCTCTCTTTTCACTCACACTTCCTTCTGGATCATATGATTTGATTATACCATTTGAAAGCTGTACCGTCATTTATTTTCTGATTTTTGAGGGAAATATTTTATCCTTTATTTTTCTGTCAGCTCCATATTCCAGAATATTACATTCATAAGGATCACAACCACGATCACAACTGCAATCGATACCCAGAATCCCATATCGAGTCCCATAAACTTCGTTGTTCCAAATAATTTTATCCAAAGATTTGTCCAGTTCATCCTTCATTCCTCCTTTTACAGCAATTCTCCATAATGACGCACATATGCTTTTTTCAAACTTGTTGCCAGCACCATATAAAGCAGGATGCACGGAATCAGATACGCAAAATATGCCGTCGGCAGTGCCACAAATCCCAACATTCTGCCAAATGTAGTAAATGGAATGATCGTCAGCACTCCGATTCCTGTAAATGTCATCAGCGTCAGTGGTGCAGATGCATGGCTTTGAATAAACGGAAGTTTTGGTGTGCGGATCATATGGATGACCAGAGTCTGGCTCCACATAGATTCGATAAACCATCCCGTCTGAAACATTGCAACATAAGCCGTCTGCATCCGTACCAAATCTGCGCCGGCAAAATGACTGGCAAGATCATTGTACAGCACTCCCTTGGAAACAAAGAGTGGACAAAATACAAAGTACATAAAAATATAAGTCATCCAGTCAAAAACCGAACTTGTCGGTCCGATCCACATCATAAAGCTGCCCACACTGGACGCATCCCATTTGCGGGGTACAGAAATAAACTCTTCGTCCACATTATCCCATGGAATTGCAGTACAGGAAAGGTCATAGATCAGATTCAAAAAGATCAGCTGCAGGCTCTCCATCGGCAAAAACGGAAGCAGTGCCGATGCCGCCAATACGGAAAACATGTTTCCAAAGTTAGAGCTTGCCGTCATCTTGATGTACTTGATCATATTTGCATATGTCTTGCGTCCTTCAATAATTCCTTCTTCCAGAACCATCAGATCTTTTTCCAGCAGCACAATATCTGCGGATTCTTTCGCCACATCTACTGCTGTATCAACAGAAATTCCAATGTCTGCGGATTTCATTGCCGAAGCATCGTTAATACCATCTCCCATAAAGCCGACTGTATGGCCATTTTCACGAAATACAGACACCACTCTCGCTTTCTGATCCGGTGTCAGCTTTGCAAAAACATCTGTAGTTTCTGCTGCTTTTGCCAACTCCTGATCACTCATGTTCTCCAGATCAGAACCAAGCAGCATATTTCTTACCTTAAGCCCTACCTGCTTACAGATTGTACGGGTGACTTTATCGTTGTCCCCGGTCAAAATCTTCGTTGTCACACCATGGGCTTTTAAAGCCTTGATCGCATCCGCAGTAGACTCTTTCGGCGGATCAAGAAATGCAAGATATCCCATAAGCACCATATCGCACTCATCCGTTACACCGAATGCACCTGCCGGAGACGGATTGCTTTTCTGTGCGATTGCCAGCACACGAAATCCTTTCTCATTGAGATCATCTACTGTTGCAAGGATACGGCTTTTTAATTCCTTTGTCATTGGCCGCACTTTTCCGTCACACTCCGCAAAAGAGCAGATAGAAAGCATCTCTTCTACCGCACCCTTTGTCACCATCTGCGTCTTTCCATCCCGATTCTGTACAACTGTCGTCAGTCTGCGGCGAGCGAAATCAAAGGGAATCTCATCCACTTTTACATAGTGCTCGGACAGATCAACAAGCTGTGGATCATCCTCTTCTTCCTCTTCTGTTTTCTGGATGATCGCCACATCCATCAGATTCTTATATCCTGTCTGGAAGTAACTGTTCAGATACGCATGCCTGAGCACACGAAGATCATCCTCCCCATTTACATTTAAATGATACTCGAGAACAACTTTATCCTGTGTCAGTGTTCCTGTTTTGTCTGTACATAGAATGTCGATCGCACCAAAATTTTGAATAGAATTCAGATTTTTGACGATCGTCTGCTTCTTGCTCATGGACACAGCACCTTTCGCAAGACAAGTCGTTACGATCATCGGCAGCATTTCCGGCGTCAGTCCAACTGCAATGGAAATTCCAAATAAAAAGGCAGAGAGCCAGTCGCCTTTTGTAATACCATTTGCCACAAATACCAGCGGAACCATAACCAGCATAAACCGGATCAGCACCCACGATACCGCGTTGACTCCTTTGCTGAAGCTTGTTTCCACTGCTTCATGCGCCACTTCTGAGGCCATGGAACCAAACAGTGTATGATCCCCGACTGTAACAACGACTGCTGACGCACTTCCGGAAAGGACATTGCTGCCCATAAACGCAATATTAGTGTAATCCGTAATTGCATCCCTGGTCTCATTGACCATCGGTATCTTTTCAATGGGCTCGCTCTCTCCTGTCAGGCTTGCCTGGCTGACAAATAAATCCTTTGCATCCAGAATCCGCACATCTGCAGGCAGCATGTCCCCTGCAGACAGGTGAACAATATCCCCCACTACCACCTCATCCAGCGGAATTTCTGCCATTTCCTGACCTTTGCGGGTTACAGTACAAGTCGTTGTGATCATTGCAAGCAGTTTTTCAGCCGCATTGCCGCTTCTGCTTTCCTGTACAAAACGAAGCGTTCCGGATAAAAATACCATCGTCAAAATAATGACGACCGTCAGACAGTCAAAATCCTTTGGCACACAGCCAAACAGAGAGAAATGTGGAAAAATCATATCCGTAAAGGATGAAACCAGCGCCAGACAAAACAAAATCGCAGTGAACGGGTTGATAAATGCACCAGCCAGTCTCTGCGGCAGAGTTTTCTTTTTTTCACGAGTCACTTTATTGGAACCATATTCTGAACGGTTTTCCTCTACTTTTCCCGGTTCCAGTCCACAGAGTGTTGTGTTCAGATATCCTAACGTTTCCTGTGTAGGATGTGTTGCCGCAAACTGAATGCGGCGATTCTGCTCATCTCGAATGGCAGCTTTCTGTGCTGTCTGACGAACTTCTATACGATTTATTTTCTTATTCATCGGTCTATACCTCCTTCTTTTTGAGGCAAGATCCTTATATTTCAGGGAGAAAAACAGATTCTGCCCTCTCTCTTTCTATAAACATCTGCCTGTAAATCTGCGTACTACCGTCAGAATCCATTTTTCTCACCTCCATCCATTCATGTAATATATCGATAAGAACCCGCAAATACGGGTTTAATTAAAGTATAAAAAAATCGCATAGAAAATCACATAGTCAAAACCTTGCGATTTTCTTGCGATTTAGCAAGAATTGTTACTGTTACAGCCTGTCACTGAATTTGTATCCGATTCCCCATATCGTTACTATATACTCCGGAGCATCCGGATTGGGTTCGATCTTTTTACGGATCTTACGAATAAAAGCCATAATATTGCTGTCATCCATCAAATATTCTCCATCCCACACAGCCTGATAGATCTGTTCCTTTGTAAAGACTTCCCCACGATTGCGCGCAAGAAACAAAAGGATATCAAATTCCTTCGGCGTGAGAGAAATCTCTGTTCCGTTTTGCTCCACCTTGCGAGATTTCGGATAAATTTCCAGCGTACCGCAGCGGATGACCGAATGATCCCACACAGATAATTCATCCGTATCTGATTCCAATATAAGGGAACTGCATTCTTTATTCAGCAAATCTTCGATTCCGTTTTTCAATTCACCGGGTGGCAGATGCTCCATAAGCCACAGAGCAATGGAGGAATCCAGATTCACATAACCAATATTTTTTTTCATATTCCGGCTCCTCCTTTCTCAGATCAGATCCTGATTCTTTTTGATATAGAATGCTTTTGCCAGTGTGACCAACAGAAGATACGCAATCACATCTATGACCAAAAACAGAAAATAGACAGGAGGCATCGCAGTCATTCCAAGCATCTTCCCTACCGGAGTAACCGGCAGCAGTGTAAATAATACAATCCCCAGAATCGTAACTCCCGTGACCATATGCCCCGGTCTGCTTTGTATCAGCGGAAGCTGTTTTGTACGCAGAAGCTGCAGAATCAATACCTGTGTCCACATGGATTCTAAAAACCACCCTGTCTGAAACATGGAAATAAACAAGCTCTGCTTCTCCGCCGAAAGACTTCCAAAAGAGCCGCCGCACACTCCCGGACAAAGAACAAAATACAAAAACACAAAGGTCAGCAGATCAAACAGCGAACTGACCGGTCCAAAAAAGGTCATGAATTTTCCCAGTGTCCTGCCAGACCACTCCAACGGTTTTGTCAACAGATCTGCATCTACATGATCCCACGGTAAAATCAGACAAAGGATATCATACAGCAGGTTCAGAAGCAGCAGCTGTATGGAAGTCATCGGGAAAAACGGCAGTAACACGCTGGCTGCAACAATCGCACAAATATTGCCAAAATTAGAAGATGCCGTAATCTTAATGTATTTGAGCATATTGGCAAATGCTTCTCTTCCCTCTAAAACACCTTCTTCCAGCACATTCAGATCCTTTTTCAGCAGGATGACATTCGCACTCTCCCGCACCGCTTCTGTTGCATTTTCAACGGAAATCCCCACATCTGCCCGGATAACAGCCGGCAGATCATTCAGACCGTCTCCCAGAAATCCAACTGTATGCCCGTTTGTCTGCAGCGTTTCCACCAGCATGGCTTTCTGTTTTGGCGAGAGTTCTGCAAAAATATTTGTTTTCTCAACCGCTATGGGCAATTCATTTTCAGAAAGAGCATCCAGCTGTGCTCCTGTCAGACAACTCTCTGTTGGAATTCCGATACGCCTGCAAATGGATCGTGCCACTTGTTTTTGATCTCCTGTCAGCACCTTTACATTCACATGAAGACTGTGAAGCTTCTGAATTGCACTTGCGGCACTCTTCTTTGGCGCATCAAAAAATGCCAGATACCCCAACAGAATAAAGTCATGCTCTTCCTCGGGAACAAGGGCTGCTCTGCTCATTGTTTTATAGGCAACTGCAATTACCTTCATCCCGTCTTCCAGCATTTCATCAACCACAGCGTGAACATTTTGCAGGATATCCGCACCTGCCGCTGTTTTCTCTCCACGGTATTCTATCATGCTGCACTGCTCTGCAACTTCCTCAATACTTCCCTTGATGATCCAGATATTTTCTTCTCCCGTATTCAATAATACACTGGAAAAACGTCGGTTATAGTCGAAAGGAAGTTCATCTGTCTTTTGATATTTTTCTGTCAGCTGCCTGTAGTAATCTGCTTTTCCCTGCATTTTCTCCGCCTTGCAGATCGCCTCGTCCAGATGATTTCCCACTCCGGTAGAATAATGACTTGCCAGATATGCATAATCCAGCACCTTCTGACTCTCATTCCCGAGAATATCCATGTAATACTCCAGCAGGACTGTATCCTGGGTCAATGTTCCTGTTTTATCCACACACAGGACATCCATGCTTCCAAAACTCTGCATCGCATTGATATTTTTTACGATTGTCTGTTTCTTTCCCATCGAATGACTGCCTTTTGCCAGACAGGCGTTGACCACCATCGGAAGCAGCTCCGGTGTGATTCCGACTGCAACAGAAAGTGCAAATAAAAACGCTTCTAACCAGTCTCCCTTCGTCAGTCCGCTTGCAAGAAACACAACCGGGACTAAAACTGTCATAAATCGGATCAACACCCATGCGATCGAATTGGCACCACGGTCAAATCCCTGCTTGCGTGCCTCCACAGACGGAGTCAGACCACCGTAAACTGTCTCCTGACCAACTGTCAGGACAATCCCAGTTCCCGTTCCTCCTGCAACTGTCGTGCCTCCGAACAGTATATTGCTGTAATCTGTCAGTTTCTGCGGTTCTTTGGGCAAAGCCTCCGGAAATTTTTCGAGTATGGCACTTTCACCGGTGATCACTGATTGCGAAACAAACAAATCCGTCGCGCCTGTTAACCGCAAATCTGCCGGAACCCTGTCGCCTGCCTCTAAGCGGATCTGATCGCCAACTACCAATTCAGAAGAAGATAACTCCACCCATTGTCCATCTCTCAATACCTGAACCGTTGTATGCACCAACTGAAACAGTTCATCTGCAACTCGTTTAGAATGCAGCTCCTGAGTCAGCCGGACAATTCCACTGAGAATCAGCATGGAAAAAATGATCAGGACCGCTGTCAGATTCTTCTGATAATCACTGGACAAAAATACATCTGTTACCAAAGAGATTAAACCAAGGAAAAACAGGATCGTAGAAAATGGATTCACAAAAGCTCTTCGAATACAATAAAACATCGTATCCTTATTCTTTGCAGACGGCGCATTATTTCCATATTTCTGTCGCCGGATGATTGCCTCCTCCTGCGTAATCCCCTCTGCATTGATCTGAAGCTTCTGCATCATCTGATCAGGTGCGACACACGCATATTCTTTTAATCGTTCGTGAACCGCTTCTTTCTGATTCATGAAATTTGTACCTCCTCAAAATTTACTCTCTCGAACGGGAAATGAAAGAGGTGCAGGCGCAACCAAAAGGTCATGCCCACACCTTAATTTGTAAATGATCGGCAAATGCGATTTCTATTTGTAGTTGACAATCTGTCCGAAATCAGCTTTAAGAGAAGCTCCACCTACGAGTCCTCCATCAATATCCGGCTGTGCAAATAATTCAGGAGCTGTTGCAGCGTTTACAGATCCGCCGTACTGAATGCGAATTGCTTCTGCTGTAGCTTCATCATAAACTTCAGCGATGCACTCACGGATTCCTTTGCAAACTTCCTGAGCCTGCTCTGTTGTAGCTGTTTTTCCTGTTCCGATTGCCCAGATTGGCTCATAAGCGATCACTGCAGTTTTTGCCTGATCAGCTGTTACATTCTGGAATCCAACTTTTACCTGCTGGCGAATGAAATCCATTGTTACGCCCTGTTCTCTCTGCTCCAGAGTCTCTCCACAGCACATGATCGGTGTAATACCGTGCTCAAATGCTTTCAGGACTTTTTTGTTGACATCTTCGTTTGTCTCACCGAAGTAATCTCTTCTCTCAGAATGTCCAAGTACAACGTATTTTACTCCTGCATCTACGAGCATAGCCGGAGAGATCTCTCCTGTGTAAGCTCCGCTCTCTTCGAAGTACATGTTTTCTGCTCCAACCTGGATGTTTGTTCCTTTTACGGCTTCTACAACCGGTACGATATCGATAGCCGGTACACAGAATACAACATCTACTTCTTCATTTGCTACCAGTGGTTTTAACTCTTCTACTAATGCAACTGCTTCGCTTGGAGTTTTGTTCATTTTCCAGTTTCCTGCGATAATTTTCTTTCTTGACATACTCTTCACTCTTTCCTGTACTGTTATGTACACTGTTTATTCCAAACTGCGCCTGCGGCTTGTTTTCACTAAGCTTTGCTTGTTTTCGCTAAGCTTCCTTTACGGGATGTTCTCCTTACTAGGCTCGAAAATACCTCGCCAAGTGCGGAGAACTAAGTAAACGCTAAGCTTTTTACTTATCGTTAGCTGCTGCTACTCCCGGGAGTTCTTTTCCTTCAAGGAATTCCAGAGATGCTCCACCACCTGTAGAGATGTGTGTCATCTTGTCTCCGTATCCTAACTGGTTTACAGCTGCTGCGGAATCTCCACCACCGATGATTGTCACAGCATCTGTCTCAGAAAGTGCTTTTGCAACTGTTTCTGTTCCGTTTGCAAAGTTTGGCATTTCGAAACATCCCATTGGTCCGTTCCATACAACTGTTTTTGCAGATTTTACTGCTTCAGCATATAATTTTGCTGTCTCAGGTCCGATATCCAGTCCCATCCATCCTTCTGGGATTTCATTCTGAGGAACAACCTTGATGTTTGCATCATTAGAGAATTCATCTGCTGCAACAGCATCTACAGGAAGGAGTAATTTTACACCTTTTTCTTTTGCTTTTTCAATCATATCCAGTGCGTACTGTAAGTAATCTTCTTCCAGAAGAGATTTTCCGACATTTCCACCCTGAGCTTTTGTAAATGTGAAGCACATTCCACCACCGATGATCAGTGTATCTACTTTTTCAAGCAGGTTGTTGATTACAGAAATCTTGCTGGAAACTTTAGATCCTCCAAGGATTGCAACGAATGGTCTCTCCGGATTTTCTACTGCGTTTCCAAGGAAGTCGATTTCTTTCTGCATTAAGTATCCGACAACTGCTGTGTCTACAAACTGTGTCACACCAACGTTAGAGCAGTGTGCTCTGTGAGCTGTTCCGAATGCATCGTTTACGAACACATCACATAAAGAAGCCAGTTCTTTGGAGAATGCTTCTCCGTTCTTTGTCTCTTCTGCTCTGTAACGTGTATTCTCAAGAAGTACGATATCTCCATCGTTCATTGCTGCCACTGCTGCTTTTGCATTCTCGCCTACTACTTCAGCATCTGCTGCAAATTTTACTTCCTGTCCGAGAAGTTCTGACAATCTTACTGCTACCGGTGCAAGAGATAATTCCGGTTTTGGCTCTCCCTTCGGTTTTCCAAGGTGTGAGCAAAGGATTACTTTTCCTCCGTCTGCAACTAATTTTTTAATTGTTGGAAGAGCTGCTACCAGACGGTTTTCGTCTGTGATCTTACCATCGATCAACGGCACGTTAAAGTCACATCTTACAAGCACTCTTTTTCCTTTTACATTGATATCATCTACTGATTTTTTGTTAAGCATTTTGATTGCCTCCCTGTGTTTATTTTCTGTCAGACAAAAAGGTCCGGTCCAAATAAGACCGGACCCTTTGTGAGCCTATTTTTCAAAAATATAATCTAACTGATTAAATTTTTCTATATTTCGACTTACAGTAATGTTCCGAAGTGTTTGATTGTTCTTACCATCTGGCTTGTGTAAGAGTTTTCGTTGTCATACCAAGAAACAACCTGTACTTCTGTTGTTCCATTGTCTAATGGAAGAGCCATTGTCTGTGTAGCATCGAATAAAGATCCAAATCTCATTCCTACGATATCGCTGGATACGATCTCATCTGTGTTGTATCCGAAAGATTCGTTAGATGCTGCTTTCATAGCTTCGTTGATCTGATCAACTGTTACGTTTCCTTCAACTACTGCTGTAAGGATTGTTGTAGATCCTGTTGGTGTTGGAACACGCTGAGCAGATCCGATGAGTTTTCCGTTCAGTTCTGGGATAACCAGACCGATTGCTTTTGCTGCACCTGTGCTGTTTGGAACGATGTTGCAAGCTGCTGCACGAGATCTTCTTAAATCACCTTTTCTCTGTGGTCCGTCCAGTGTCATCTGATCACCTGTGTAAGCGTGAATTGTGCACATGATACCAGATTTGATTGCTGCAAGGTCGTTCAGAGCTTTTGCCATTGGAGCCAAGCAGTTTGTTGTACAAGAAGCTGCAGAGATAATGTTATCTTCTTTTGTCAGCTGCTCGTGGTTTACATTGTATACGATTGTAGGAAGATCGTTTCCTGCTGGAGCAGAGATAACTACTTTCTTAGCACCTGCATCGATATGTGCCTGAGCTTTTGCTTTTGATGTGTAGAATCCTGTACACTCCAGAACTACGTCTACGCCGATTTCTCCCCATGGAAGTTCTTTAGCGTCAGCTTTTGCATAGATTTTGATTTCTTTTCCGTCTACTGTGATAGAATCTTCACCAGCTTCTACTTTGTCAGCCAGTTCATATTTTCCCTGTGTAGAGTCATATTTTAACAGGTGAGCTAACATTTTTGGAGATGTTAAGTCGTTGATTGCAACTACTTCATATCCTTCTGCTCCGAACATCTGTCTGAATGCAAGACGTCCAATACGTCCAAATCCATTAATCGCTACTTTTACTGCCATGATTAATTCCTCCTAAGGTTTAAAAAATTGTTGCTGCTTTGCAGCTGTTTATTGTAAATCTTTAATGAAGTAAATACTTTGTTAAAGATTCATCAACTACGGTTATTGTACTAAAATGGAAACAAAAATTCAAGCCTAAAATATATTTTTATAGAAGTTGTTTAAAAATAGGTTTTCTGTCCTGAAATTCTGTATAATATTTAAAGCCGCACACCTTCAAAACGTCTGCTGCTTTCTGAAAATCATAAGCCACATGCTCGGGCTTATGCGCATCAGATCCTACTGTGATGATTTCCCCGCCCAGTTCTTTAAACCGGCAGAGAATTTCCGGATGGGGGTGGCAGAATGCAAGGCCGTATTTCCATCCGGCCGTATTCAGCTCGATTCCTTTCCCCATTGCGATCACTTTTTTCAGGATTTCATCAATCTCCTGTGCATATTTTTTGTAAGAATACTGCCTGGCCTGACACTTCCCATAACGTACCACATAATCCAGATGGCCCAGCACATCAAAACTGCTGACTGCATCTAGATTTTCCAGGGTAGCCAGAAAAGTCTCTTTGTAAACTTCTTCATCAGACCGTCCCTCAAAAATCTCTCCGTAATAGGGATCCATCCCATGCACCACATGAACTGAACCGATCACAAAATCAAACGGATACTGATTCGTCAGTTCTTCATAAAATCCCGCAAGATGAGGCTGCAGCCCCAGCTCAATCCCTCTCCGGATCTGAATTTTCTCCGCATATGCCTCTTTCCACTCTGCCAGCTTCGGAAAATACTCATCCAGATCCACCAGAAATGCCTCTGCACCGGTATCTTCATGAAACGGATAATCTTTGTCAATATGATCGGTAATACAAATGGACTGCAATCCTTTTTTGAGCGCACTCTCGATCATATCCCGGATATCTGCATCACTGTCCGTGGAAAATCTTGTATGCATATGAGAATCACTTGTTATCATTGAATCGTTCCTCCGCCGAGCACATACTCTCCATCATAAAATACAACAGCCTGTCCGGGAGTGACCGCTCTTTGTGGTTCATCAAAGGTACACAGTACTTCATCCTCTCCCGTCTTCTCTATTGTACACCAGGCGCCTTTGTGGTTATAGCGTATTTTGGTAAATACATGTAAAGGCTCGGTTAAATCTTCCACTGCCATAAAATTCAGATTTCTGGCTCGAAGTTGTGTAGTCATGGATTCTTCTTTTGTCCCGATCACAACTTCATTGGTTTCCGGACGGATCTCCAAAACAAATGCGGGATATCCAAGTGCCAGACCCAGACCTTTTCTCTGCCCTACCGTATAATGGGTAATCCCTTTATGCCGTCCAAGCACCGTACCGTCTGTGAGCACGAAATTTCCTTCCGGAACTTTCACCCCTGCCTCTTCTTCAATATAAGTGGCATAGTCGCCATCCGGCACAAAGCAGATATCCTGGCTGTCCGGTTTGTTGGCAATCCTGAGATTGATCTTTTCTGCAATGGCACGTACCTCGTCTTTTGTGTATTTCCCCACCGGCATCAAAGTCCTTTTCAGCTGTTCCTGTGTCAGATTATACAATGCATAAGTCTGATCTTTTGCAAGCGTAGCAGAGCGCCGAAGAGTATATCTTCCGTTTTCCAGCTGTACCACTCTTGCATAATGTCCCGTTGCAATATACTCTGCACCGATCGAGAGACTTCTCTGTAAAAGAGATTCCCACTTTACATACCGGTTACAGGCAATACAGGGATTGGGCGTTCTTCCATTCTGATATTCTTCCACAAAATAGTCGATCACATTTTCCTTGAACTCTTTTTTAAAATTCATCACATAGTATGGGATTTCCAGTGCAGCTGCCACTCTTCTTGCATCATCTACCGCACTGAGTCCGCAGCAGCCTCCGTTTTCCTCCTGAGCGGCCTGTTCTTCGTCCTGCCAGATCTGCATGGTCACTCCGATCACGTCATACCCCTGCTCTTTTAAAAGGTATGCCGCTACGGAAGAATCCACCCCTCCGGACATTCCAACAACAACTTTACTCATTTTAGTATTCCTCTTCTTCCTCTTCCTCGCCTTCGTGGATATCAGATTTCGGCTTTTCCAGCCCCTCGATCTTAATATGATGCTTCTCTGCGTAATCCCAGAGCGCCGCATGAATTGCCTCTTCTGCAAGAAGAGAACAGTGTACCTTTACCGGCGGAAGTCCGTCCAGAGCCTCCATAACCGCCTTGTTCGTCACCTGCAGCGCCTCATAAATACTTTTTCCTTTGACCAGTTCTGTTGCCATACTGCTTGTAGCAACCGCAGCTCCACATCCAAATGTTTTAAATTTTACATCCCGAATGATCTGATTCTCATCGATATCCAGATAAATTCTCATAATATCCCCACATTTGGCATTTCCAACGGTTCCCACACCGCTTGCATTCTCAATTTCTCCTACGTTTCTTGGATTTTGGAAGTGATCCATTACTTTTTCTGTATACATATCAATACTCCTTTTTATTATGCATTCTGTTTTTTGATAAAGTCTTCATATAATGGTGACATACCTCTTAAGTTTGCCACGATCTCTTTGAGTGTATCTACGGTATAATCCAGATCTTCTCTGGTCGTCTCTTCTCCCAGTGTCATGCGCAGAGAACCATGTGCGATTTCGTGCGGCAGTCCGATCGCCAGCAATACATGCGACGGATCCAGAGACCCTGATGTGCAGGCAGAACCACTGGATGCACAGATTCCCTTCATATCCAGCATGATCAAAAGAGATTCTCCCTCGATAAACCGGAAACTGAAGTTTACATTATTCGGAAGCCGGTTCGTGCGGTCTCCGTTTAAGCGGCAGTATGGAATTTCTGCCTCAATCCGCTCGATCAGGTAATCTCTGAGTTTTCGCTCTTTTGCGGTTCTTGTTTCCATTGTCCGCATCGCACGCTCCACAGCTGCCCCCATTCCAACAATACCAGGCACGTTTTCTGTTCCGGCACGGCGCTTTCTCTCCTGTGCACCTCCGTGTACAAAGGATCGGATCTTGACTCCTTTGCGGATATATAAAAATCCGATTCCTTTCGGTCCGTTGAGCTTATGTCCGCTTGCGCTGAGCATATCAATATGACAGGCATCCACATCAATCGGTATCTGGCCAAATGCCTGTACTGCATCTGTATGGAACAAAATCTTGTGTTCCTGTGCAATCTCTCCAATTTCCCGGATCGGCTGGATCGTTCCGATCTCATTATTTGCAAACATCACAGAAATAAGGATCGTATCCGGACGAATCGCTTTTTTCAGTTCATCAAGCTTTACGACACCGTTCTCGTCCACATCCAGATATGTGATTTCAAATCCACGCTGTTTTTCCAGATACTCACATGTATGCAGGATTGCATGGTGCTCGATCTTTGTCGTGATGATATGTTTTCCTTTCTTCTCATACGCTTCGGCAGTCGCTTTCAGTGCCCAGTTGTCAGACTCGGAACCCCCTGCCGTAAAATAGATTTCGTTAGCCTGTGCGCCAAGTGCCTGCGCAATAATCTCTCTTTGTCTGCTCACCACTTCCTTATTTCCGGAAGCAAAACTATACACACTGGATGGATTTCCATAGTGCTCTGTAAAGTACGGAATCATTGCATCTACTACTTCCGGTGCAGTTTTCGTTGTTGCCGCATTGTCTAAATAAATCAGTCTGCTCATGTTCTTTCTCCTTTTGTTTATTTTCTGCAGTCTCTATTGGAAACACACGTCTGGTCGGCCTTGCTCTCCCTGAGATTCTCGCCCACTTCTACGAGTGCTTTTAAATTCATCTCATCTACGGTCTGATTGATACTGTCATTGATCCGCTGCCACACATACTTTGTCACACAGTTATCTGCTGCCTGGCAGCCGCCCTCTAAGAGAAACCCGGAACATTCTACCGGATTGAGATCTCCTTCCAGCGCACGAAGTACCTCCCCCACCGAAACTTCTTCCAGTTCCTTTGCAAGGACATATCCCCCCTGTGCTCCGCGGATGCTCTGGATGATACCTGCCTTTTTTAATTTTGACATCAGCTGCTCCAGATACCGCTCCGAAATTTCCTGTCTTTCCGCAATACTTGTGATCGATACAGGTCCTTCCCCGCCGTGCTGAGCAAGATCAATCAGTGCGCGCAGTCCGTATCTTCCTTTTGTAGATAATTTCACGCTCTCACCTTCTTGCTGATTCGCTTATTTTCTAATCCCTATTGTTTTACTAGGATTTCCTCTTGTAGAATACCATTGCCGTTTTGTTCTGTCAAGGCAAAATACCGAATATGTTATTAAAAACACTTCTTTCCAGGTGAATTTATGTCTGCCAGAAAAACAATTTTACAGGGAACCCTGATCCTGACTGCCGTGGGATTTCTGTGTCGGTTCATGGGATTTTTTTACCGTATCTTTTTAAGCCACACATTCGGAGAAGAAAATGTCGGCCTATACCAGCTTACTTTTCCGGTATTTGCTCTCTGCATCTCATTTACATCCGCAGGATTAGAGACCGCCATTTCCAGAACCGTAGCCAGAAAACAATCCCTCCATCAACCCAGGGAAGCCTCTGAGACACTTTGTCTCGGACTTTTTATTTCATGCCTGCTCTCTGTGATCACAATGATCATCCTGCAAAAAAACGCAGCCGATCTCTCGACTGCGCTGCTCGGCGATCCACGTTGTGAAGAGATCCTGATTCTCTTATCTTACGCTTTGCCGCTTTCTTCTATTCATGGTTGTATCATGGGGTACTGCTATGGTTTAAAACAGACACAGATACCTGCCGTTTCACAGCTGATCGAGCAGACTGCCAGGATCTTATCTGTTTTCTGCCTGTACCGCTTCGCGACACGAAACGGACTTCATGCGGACATTTCCATCGCAGCTGCGGGAATTGCATTCGGAGAACTGTTTTCTACCTTTTATTCTGTCAGAAGACTTCAAAAGAGCCGATCTGATATTTTCCGTCCGGGATTTTCTTTCTCTTCTATAAGACTCCGCTTCCGGGAACTTGTCCCCTTGTCTCTGCCGCTTACTGCCAACCGGGTACTGCTTGGCCTGCTCCAGGGAATTGAAGCTGTTTCGATCCCCGGCTGTCTGAAACTTTATAATCACAGCACTTCCGAAGCATTGAGTACCTATGGCGTTCTGACTGGAATGGCACTTCCCTGTATTCTATTCCCGTCCGCCATCACCAATTCTGTTTCTATCATGCTGATGCCGACAGTTGCCGAGCTTCAGGTCAAAGACCAGGCATCCGGCATCAGAAAACTGCTGCAAAAAGTACTTGGCTGCTGTTTTCTCATGGGATTGTTCTGCTGTCTGTTTTTCCTGTTCTTCGGACAGTTGATCGGTCAATTTTTGTTTGCCAGTGATCTGGCCGGTAATTTTATCATCACACTGGCGTGGATCTGTCCTTTTCTGTATGTAAACGGTTCTCTGCTGAGTGTCCTGAACGGATTTGGCAAAACAACAACCTCTTTTACGATCAACACAGTCGGGCTTGCCATCCGCATCGGAAGTGTGTTTTTCGCAATTCCCGTTTTCGGTATCCAGGGATATTTATGGGGCTTATTGATCAGCCAGCTTGCAGTCAGCATCTGCTGCAGTGTTGTCTTAAAACATCTCATCTCTGCTTAAAGGGTTTTCAAAAATGCTCCGACCAAAACCGGATTTACATACAGTTCTAACACGATACCAACTAAAAGCAGACCTCCGGAAACCAGACTTTTCTGTATATTCCACTGCATACGCGGGTAGCAGTACGCATACCACACCACGATCAGATACGCTGGAATATAACATAAAAACTGGGGGAGCATTCCTGCAATGCACAGGATGCTCCCTTTTACTCCCATCCCGAGAACTGCCATAGAAAACAGAAGTCCGGCAGAAAAGCCCGTCCAAATCAAGAACAGAATAACTGCCGCTTTTCTGAATTTTGTAAAAGCAGATCCCAGCAGCACTAAAAACGGCAAAAGACGGACCTGCAGCAAATACCAGATATACTCTCCCGTCAGAATATCTGCCGCCCGGTATTGTTTCAAAAAATATTCGCTGAAAATCCCTGCCCCCGCTGCAAACTGCTCCGCTTCCAGATTGACATATAAAATTCCCAATAAAAATCCCGGCATAAAAAGAGCCAGTAGCTGCCTCTTTACATGAAACATCTTCAATGGTTTTTCTCCTTTTCCTTTCGATATTTCATTATATGCCGGGACTTTTTATTTATTCAGTTTTTCGATACTTCGTCTCATATGCCAGAAGAGCGGCAATGGTCTTGGAATCTTCTATCTCACCGGAAAAAATCTTTTCTTTTAACTCCTCCAGTGTGTATGCCTTTAAATCTATAAACTCATCTTCATCCAGATGCTGTCTGGAGGGAATCAGATCTCTTGCTACAAAAACCTCAATTCGTTCATTGCAAAAAGCCACTGTTGTCCGCAATGTGATCAGCCATTCCAGATTCTCACTGCGAAATCCAGTCTCTTCCTCCAACTCTCTGCCTGCACATACAATTCCCGGCTCATCTGCCGCATCCAGCGCGCCTGCCGGAACCTCCAGTGTATAACGTTCCAGTGCATTTCGATATTGGCGCACCATCAGAATTTTTCCATCTTCTGTTACAGGAACAACCGCTGCAGCCCCTTTATGACTGATAAAATCCCATGTGGCCGTATGAGTACCGTCTATCTCCATCGTATCCTGATAAAAATCTACGATCGCTCCCTTATACTTTAATTCTCTCTTCAGACGTTTGATCTTTTCGCTCATTACACAACTCTTCCTTTCATCCACGAAAAAGCGGAACTTCTTTTCCCATCTTGCGATGTTTCAGAAATTCCGCTTTTCATTTCATATTCAGTTTTCTATTTTGCGTAATCCGTGACGCGTGATTCGCGGATCACATTTACCTTGATCTGACCAGGATACTCTAATTCAAATTCAATCTGATTAGCAATCTCTCTGGCCATAAGTACCATATCATCATCAGTTACCTGATCTGGAACTACCATTACTCGAATCTCTCTACCTGCCTGAATAGCAAAAGATTTGTCAACACCTTTGAACTGGTTTGCAATCTCTTCTAATTGTTTCAATCTGTTTGTATATGTCTCTAATGTCTCTCTTCTTGCACCTGGTCTTGCTGCTGAGATCGTATCTGCAGCCTGTACAACACAGGCGATCAACGTCTGAGGCTCTACATCGCCATGATGTGCTTCGACTGCATTGATCACAGTCGCTGATTCTTTGTACTTTCTGCAAAGATCCACACCAATCTGAATGTGAGATCCTTCCACATCGTGATCGATCGATTTACCGATGTCGTGCAGAAGTCCGGCTCTTTTCGCCATACGCACATCCAGCCCGATCTCGCCTGCCAGAAGTCCTGACAACTGAGCAACCTCGATGGAATGCTTCAGCGCATTCTGTCCGTAGCTTGTTCTGAATTTCATACGTCCAAGCAGACGCAGCAATTCCGGATGGATACCCGGTACACCAACCTCGATGGCTGCTGCCTCTCCTTCTTCGCGAATCATAGAATCTACTTCTTTCTGTGCTTTTTCCACCATCTCTTCAATTCTTGCAGGATGGATACGTCCATCCACGATCAAGCGTTCAAGAGCAATACGGGCAACTTCTCTTCGGATCGGATCAAATCCGGATAACACAACTGCCTCCGGTGTATCATCAATGATAAGCTCTACACCTGTCAGAGTCTCAAGAGTTCTGATGTTTCGTCCCTCTCGTCCGATGATCCTTCCTTTCATCTCATCACTTGGAAGCTGCACGACTGAAATCGTAGTCTCCGCTACATGGTCAGCTGCACATCTCTGAATCGCATTGACAACATACTCTTTTGCTTTCTTGTCTGCGTTCTCTTTTGCCTGAGACTCCAGCTCTCTGACCATCTTTGCTGTTTCATGTTTCACATCTTCTTCAACAGTTTTCAACAGATATTCTTTTGCCTGCTCGGAGGTAAGACCTGAGATTCTTTCCAGTTCCTGCACTCGTTTCTGACTGAGTTCTTCCACTTTGGCTTCACGCTGTCTTAAATGTTCCTCTTTTGCTGTAAATTTTGCTTCACGCTGCTCAATAGCTTCGGAACGTTTGTCTACTGCTTCTTCTTTTGCCAGCACACGCTTTTCATAGCGCTGCAGTTCCGACCTTCTTTCTTTCGTCTCTTTTTCAAGATCATTCTTCGTCCGGATGGACTCTTCCTTCACTTCCAAAAGAGCTTCCTTTTTTGTCGTTTCAGCAGTTTTCACGGCATCGTCAATGATTTCTCTTGCTTTCGCTTCCGCATTTCCAATCTTGGATTCCGCATTGTTCTTCAGATTGGTAATGGTCAGATAGCGAGTTACGACACCGACTATCAACGCGAGGGCCGCCGCAATAATTACACATAAAATTACCGGCACAGGAGCACCTCCTTATTTAATTTTCATTGTACATGTTTATGTATCTGCATACATAAATACAACACTTAAATTTTATACTGTTTTACCAACCCTGTCAAGCATTCTCATCATAATTTTGTATCACTTGACGGATGTCTTCATATCGGAATCCTTTTCGTGCCAGATGACCGTATAATTTTTGCATCTGCTCCGGTGTAGCCGTCCTTAGATCCACACGCTTTTTCTCGATAATCTTAAGGATTGCCTCAGTCTCACCCTGTCCGTCAAAGCACCCTTCTACGACCTGCTGCGCAATTTCCCTTGATACGCCTTTCTGGCAGAGCTGATATAAAATCTCTCGTCTGCTCTTGGATGCCTTTCTGCTCTGTACAAAATTTTCCGCATACCGCGCGTCATCCAGATATCCGAAAGACTTCACATAAGAAATCGCTGCCTCCACTGCTTCCGGCGGGTACAATCCCTGACGCAGCTTCTCCCGCAGTGCCGATTCGCTGCGGTCCATATCCTCCAGAAGATGCATGGCACGAAGCTTTGCTCTTTTACAGATCACCTTCTGCAGAATCTCCTGTACAGTATCCTCCTCCAAAAGATTCCCTTCAACAATCCGGTAATGCGACAGTTCGCCCTTGTATAACACAAAGGCGAACTCCTCATCTAAATACACTTTATACTTGATCTTGGTCAGCATCTCTACTTTCGTGACGACCATTTTTTATTCTTCTCCCTCGATCGACAGTTCCATCTGTTCTTCTTTTGGAGTCAGCTTCAGATCACTCTCTTTTACCTCTTCCTCTCCTTCGATCAGATGATAGTGCTGGCGTACTTTTCTGTCCAGCTCCTCCATCACCTCCGGATGACTGGTCAGATATGCTTTTGCATTCTCACGTCCCTGTCCGATCTTCTCTCCTTCATATGCATACCACGCACCACTCTTCTTGACAAGATCAATACCAACTGCCAGATCCAGAACATCTCCTTCTTTGGAGATTCCTTTTCCAAACATGATATCAAACTCTGCCTCTTTAAACGGAGGCGCAATCTTATTCTTCACGATCTTGATGCGGGTTCTGTTGCCGACCATCTCTCCGCTCTGCTTCAGCGTCTCGATCCTGCGGACATCCATACGAACAGAAGCGTAGAACTTCAATGCGCGTCCACCTGTCGTTGTCTCTGGATTTCCAAACATTACGCCTACCTTTTCACGGAGCTGGTTGATAAAGATAACCACACAGTTGGATTTGCTGATGACCGGTGTCAGCTTACGCAGTGCCTGCGACATCAGTCTCGCCTGCAGGCCGACATGACTGTCTCCCATATCTCCTTCGATCTCCTGCTTTGGCACGAGGGCCGCAACAGAGTCAATCACAATAATATCCACTGCTCCGGAGCGTACCATCGTCTCAGCAATCTCCAGAGCCTGATCTCCGCTGTCAGGCTGTGAAATATATAATTCATCAATATCTACTCCGATCTTCTTCGCATAAACAGGATCCAGAGCATGCTCTGCATCAATAAATCCTGCAATCCCGCCTCTCTTTTGTACTTCTGCGATCATATGGAGTGTCACTGTCGTCTTACCACTGGACTCCGGACCGTAAACCTCAATCACACGTCCCTTTGGAACACCGCCAAGTCCCAGTGCCAGATCTAGACTCAGACACCCTGTAGGAACCGTCTCTACAGCAACATGACTGCCCTCTCCCAGCTTCATCACAGTACCTTTTCCAAAATCCTTCTCTAACTTTGCAATCGCCGCATCCAGCGCTTTTTTCTTTTCATCACTTGCCATACCGAATCTTCTCCTTTTTCACTCGAACAGTTGTTCGCTTCTGTTTATTATACTATTATATGCTCCTTGAATTGTCAAGTAATTTTTTCCATCCTACTCCGTCCCCCTCCTTTCGTTACTGTTTTTCTACAGAAAACAGAGATGATAAAAAACCGAGTATGATACAGCACAGGCGGCTGCATGATAAAGTTCTGTTTTCTATAACTTACAGAACTATCTTATCATGCGGTCGCCCGGGATGCAATCTATTTATTTTAATTCCTGATGAAGAATTTCTCCATTGGTTACTGTCCAGGATATTTGCCGGTTCTTCCAGGCGTATCAAAGGCTTTTAACTTTGATAAATCATTTTCTGCATTTGACACAACAACATGAAACCAATACGGATTTTCATATATAGAAGAAGAAACAAATGGTAGTTCCTCCTGCCCATAGGACCGTCGATTTCTCGGTTGCCTTTATATGTGAGTTTTTTGACAATTCCTTAATTTATGCCTTTTGATTCAATAACATGTCCATCTAAATCATAAAAAGTAAAACGAACAGGGTCTGGTTTTGGTTTTTGAGCAAGCGGATCATTTCCACCGCTTCCATAATACTCATACCCTAAATTCTGACCATAAAAGAACCAATTTTTATATTCATAGTATTCTACTTGCTCATCCAAAAAGCTGTGAACACTCGCCACCATCTTTATTCCATATTTTGTAACAATATGTTCTGGACCATGTGAAAATCCCATAACAAACAAACCAGTTAAGGTAACAACTCCAATCAGAAAAACTGATATAATTCTTAGTACAAACGAAAATATGCGATGAGCAGATATTTTTTTGCGTGTATTTAGCCATAATAGTAGTATTCCGATACTTATTATTCCTGAACATATCAATATATTACGTGGAAGTATTCTAAATGTATTGTCCGTTACTTTTTCTATCACTGCCACTAAAATACTGCAAAATATAATTATTAGAAATGGGAGCAACCCCCCAAAATTTATTAATTGCTTTTTTCATTCTGCATTCTCCTCAAATGATTTTTGTAATTCCTTAATAATCCGTTTCATCTTTCATATCCCGATATACCGTTAGTGTCCCTGTTTCATTTATAACATCTTTACCATTTACAATAGAATTTTTTCGCAAAATTCCATGCAAGATAGAATACAATGCTGCCACAAAAAAGAACTAATGTAAAATTGAATTTCCTGAACTATTTTTTGTCCAAAGCATCTTCTAAAATTTCAATCGCCTTATTGATAAAACTGATTTTTCTCTTACTAATCACTTCCCCATCTTCTGAAATAGACACATACGCTATAGCCAACAAATCCTCTTTTGTTGGAGTAGGATTCCCCATGATTGTTGTCCATTCGATATCGATATCTTCCTTTGTAATATCCGTACCAGCCTCAACTTCATATTGTAGCGGTTGAAAACCTGCAAAATTAGAATTGGCATTGACAAAAATCATATGATCATCATCTTGATATACTTCCACGGTATAATTCACAATATCTTCCTCTTTTTCAACATATTCTTTATTCGGAGAAATTGTTTCTTCATATATCAACTCCATATTTTGAGTTGATATGAAATTATTACTTTTCTCCCCATCTTTTGGCGAACAGCCAACTACGCTGAATACCACTAAACACATAAGACAGGCAGAAATCATTTTATTTTTTATCGTCATAATCAATACCTCAACCCTTTATCTCTGATTTTTTCATATATACCAGCCTTTTCACCTCGTCCTTTTACATTCGAGCTTATATTACATGTGCAAGATTTTATCTTAAAAAATTCTTTGTCTTTCCAAAATATTACACCCGTAAGATTTCAATGTCAAATCTAAAATAAAACAAGCAGATGATATACACCTGCCCGTCCCGTTAATGGAATATTCATTGTGGTTCTTTTTCTGCCATTTCTGTATTCTTTAACTCTGGATATTTTAAAATGTATTTTCTTAATTTCTCTTGCCCAGTTTCACAGAGAATGACAATCAGTTTATCAAGGGCTGTAATAAAATCCTTTCCACTGGTAGGATTCGTAACACCCATTGCAATAGCCATTTTTATCATGTTTTCTTCTGATGCTTTTCTTTCAGCAAAGAAATCATAATAAGCATGTGCAATTTCGATAAGTCCGGCGCCATGAACGAGTTTATCATGAAAGCTTCCCATGGCATGTTCCATTGTGTGGGCAGAAGTATACATCATATAATAACCTGCAAATGTGTTGGCAAGAGCCATATATGCACGTGCTTCTTTGTCATTTCCGTCTTTTACTGCACGAGGAAGATATTTTGCAACATACTCTATTGTTTTTAAAGCAAACATTTCAGCCATAGGATGATGATTGATATTTACTACTGTTTCAGAAGCATGGAAAAATGCATCCATATCCTGATAAGCAGTAAACTTTGACGGAACGCTCATCATCAGATCACTGTCAACAACAAACCATGACATTGATATCAGTAGGATTTGGACGAATTCCTTCAAACAATACATGCTCAACATTAGCAGCATCTAATTCTTTTTCGAGCCTTTCAAGATATCCTTATTTCTTTCCGGACTGACCATATATTCGTCTGAAAATTTATCCGCAATTATTCATGACACAGTTGTGAATAATTGAGGAATAGATTTCTTAAAGTCTGTATGGTAAAATATGATTTTAAACAAGTCGAGATTTACCGGAATAAAAGAAAGGTTCGTGAAAACGTATGAATAAAGAAATCAAAGGGAAAAGGATTATTTTGCGTGAACAAAGAGAAGAAGATGCGCCATTTTTTGCCTATTGGTTCAATCAGCCGCAAGTCATGTTTCAATGCGGCTTTGAGAAGCCTACCGATGAAGAAGAGGTAAAAACTTGTATTAATGTGGACCATAAGTCGAAAAACTCGGTTTGGTTCACGATTACAGACCTCGACGGCAATATAATAGGTGAAACTGGTCTGCTCCGGATGTTTCCTGCATGGCACCAGACCGATCTTACGATTATCATTCCCGACCCAAAGATGCAGCATAAAGGATACGGGACAGAAGCAATTCGTATCATGCTTGATATGGCAAGAATCTTCACATTTAAATCCTCAGAAATTTATTTTGACTCTTTCATAGATTTCACGCGATCCTGGATCGTCTTATTGAAATTCTCAATCTTACGCTCATAAGACGTATTCATATATTTTGACTGCAGCATAAAATCTGCTGTAGAAAGGTTGTTCGCAATCGGAATATCATAAACAACCGCGATTCGAAGCAGTGCTTTTACATCTGGATCGTGAGGCTGTGCTTCCAGAGGATCCCATAAAAAAATCATAAAATCGATCTGTCCTTCCACGATCTTTGCTCCGATCTGCTGGTCTCCTCCGAGAGGACCGCTGCAGTATCCTTTCACAGGAAGTCCCGTACGCTCTGAGATTAGTTTTGCCGTTGTTCCTGTTCCGCACAGGAAATGTCCTTTCAAAATCTCTTTATTTCTGTCACACCAGTCTACAAGTTCTTTCTTTTTTCCATCATGAGCAACCAGCGCAATGTGCTTTGCCTTGCCGATTTCCATGGTCACAAAATTATCATTCAGCATCTTTTTTCCTCCTGTCTTTTACCTTCACT
>PPYE01107604.1_pt1 | contig 24478 bp, 19 predicted proteins | sample 1559881 | NCBI WGS metagenome assembly PPYE01 (sample SAMN08240022, study PRJNA423297) | Human gut metagenome, whole genome shotgun sequencing project. | reverse complement strand
ACTCGAAATGCTTTAGGACAGGAGACTGTCGCGTGGGTTCGACTCCCACCATCTGCGCCAAAAGCAGCACCTTGCGGGGTGCTGTCTTTTATTTTTACGGCAAACTATGCAAGGGTTGCAAGGTGGGATTCGAACAGCCCGTGCCCGGCGCTTTGCGTCCCGCCGGGCAAAAATGCCCCGGTGGGGCATTTTTAGGGTGCGGGAGACTCCCACCATCTGCGCCATATCCGCCGTAGAATCGAAAGATTTTACGGCGGATATTTTTTGTTTTCCTTCCCCAAACACCATGTTTCGAGTTTGTACAACAACCGACGCTGATTGAAATCGCCCGCAACAAAAATCCGTTCCTAAAAGCCATTTGTTGCCCGAATTGTTGCCCACAGTTCATAATTTCCTGTAAAAAAGGATAACATCTTATAAAGAGTTATTCCCTGCCGCTCCATTTTGCGGTGTAGCAAACACCGCCTGATGATATACACGCAACACATTTAACTTGCGCTGCTCCTGTACTTGTACATAGCGAGTCGTTACCGTGTTGATGTTCAGATTCGCGCCCATCTGCTGGGCAAAGTCATCCAAGGAATGACCGAGAATTTGGCTGACTGCATAAAAATCGCCCGTCAAATTGTACATATTGGTGCCTGCCGTGCCGCGCAAATCGTGAAAACGAATTTTCGGCATCCCGGTGCTGCGCATAAAGCCGGTAAATCTGGCAGAGATGCGCTTTTGCAAGTACGGCGAACCGTCCGGTTTGCACACAACAAAGTCATTGTCGTAATACTCTACCCCGCTGAGTTTGCACAGCCGCCGCTGATCCGTCTGTTCCTGTCGAAGCCGCAAAAAGATTGGCAACGCTTCCTCTGTGATGGGAAACGTTCGTGTTTCGCCCTCATCACGGTCTTTCAGCGGTTCAAGATGTACCACAATCTTGGTGTCGTGGGGCAAATCACAGGGTAATTGACCGTGCAGCGTTATTTGTCTGTGCGTCAAATCCACATCGCGCCAACGCAGCCCCAGTGCTTCGCTGAGCCGCAAACCAAACAAAACACTGAGCAGCACTGCCGACTCCAGAACATTGCCGTGAACGAATGCCGAAAGCTGCTGTACCTGCTCAACACTGTACTTGTCATACTTGCGCCCGGCATTTTTATGAAACCGCGTCATAATGTTTTTAGCCTGGTTGATGGGTATGTAGCCATACTTGACCGCCGAGGACAGCGCAGAGCTTAGAATCCGCTGGCAATAACGAACAGAATTTTCAGCCAGCTGCTTTTCGCGCAGCTGTGCGATCATATCGTCAATCATCTTGGGTGTCAGCTTGTTCAGCGGCACTTCGCCCAGCATGGGAATCAGATACAGGTTGATATCACTTCCATAACTGTACTGCGTACTTTTTGTAAGGTTGTGGCGGTAGCTCTCGTATCATTTGGGCAGATACTTATCGCCGTGGATGCCGGTCACGACGCAGAGACGCTTGCCGCCATCATTGCCCGGCAGGGGCGCGATATGATTTTTGTGCAGTTCCCACCGCTCATGTACGGAAAGCCCCAAATCGACTACAATTTGATCCATCTTGCTCACACTTTTACAATTCTGTCACCCGCATACGGATGCTTTGGCTTTGCGCTGCACGGCGTCGGTCATCGGCACACAGCGCAGGGCCAGCTGGCGGTTGATACTATCCCGATGTTCTATAAGCTCCTGTATAGACTGCCACTCTTCTTTCCCTGCGATATAGAAAAAGGCGAAGATACCCGAATGGGGCATCTTCGCCTTGTATGTGTTTGTTGTAGCGAATAGAATGGTTTTCGTCAAGTATCAGGGCGGAAAATATGCTGATGAGGTGTATCACTCCGCCCTGTGTGTCGAAAAAACAAACAAGATAATTGCACACTTTCGGCTGGTTTGTAGGGAACGGTCTTGACCGTTCCGTGCCGCCTTGCCAAAAGTACGACACAGCGAGAAAACAGCGCGTCGCCGGATGTGCGGATGGGTCAAGACCCATCCCTGCAAGCATCCCGAAAACGGGCTTTTTCTACAAGCTGTCACCGGCAGCGCATCATTTGTAGGAGATCGTAAACTCCACGGTGTCCGCGTAGTCGCCCGCGTAGGCTTTGGCCCAATCGTCCTTCGCAATATGAATGGTCAGGGCCGTGCTTTCCCCTGCCTTTGTATAGCTGGCGGATGTAAACGCGCTTTCGCCGCTGCGGATCGTATAGGCGAGCATTTTGCTTGTGTCGTTCTTGTTTTTCAGTGTGCCGCTGGACTTCAGTGTCACATTGACGGACTTGCCGGGGTCAAGCTGGGCGTCGGTCAGCGTGATTGCGCCGAAGGACGTATCCTCATTCTTAAAACCCACCGTTGTATTGGCCGGAATCGTCACGGTGTACGTTGGGTCAATATGCGTTTTGACCTCTACCTGGCGGTTATCCTCGGTGGCAAAGGCCGTGGCGCAAAACGCCGCGGAAAGTGCCGCCGCAAGGGCAAAGGACAGATACTTTTTCATACGCTTTCTCCTTTTCAGTTCTGCGGGTATACGGCAAGGTTAAACGTCACCGTATCGCTGTAATCACCGGCATACGGGGGATTGTCAGCGGCAAAATGCAGGGTAACCTTTTGTTCGTCAGTCTTTGTTTCAAAGTCGGCGCACACCGGGGCATCACTGTTAACCGGCTTCGCCGCCGCAGTTCCCTGCTTTGCCGTTACCGTGTAGGCGAGCTTGGTTGCGCCGGATTCCAGCTTATAGTCCGAAACAAGGGAAATCCGCAAAGTCTTTCCCTCATTCAGGCGGACATCTGCAGCTGTGATGTCGAAATCTTCTTCATAGGTGATTTTCTTCGTGTCGGCGTCGGTTTTTTTCGTCAGCTCTACCGTGCCGGGGATGGTCACGGTGTAGGCCGGGTCGATCTTAAACTGAACGGTGGTCTCTGCCTTTTGATCGGTGCTGTTCTGGGTGACATTGGTCTGGGGGGCACTGGTCGGGGGGACACTGGTATCGGCAAAGGCGGGCACGGCAAGGGCGGCGGCCAGCACTGCCGAGAGAGTAAAGCAAAGCAGTTTTTTCATAGCTATATAACCTCCTGTGTTAGCCGACCGAAACGGTAAAGGTTACCGTGTCTTTGTATTCGCCGGAATATGTAACATTCTTCTTCTGAAATTCAAAGGTAAGCACTGTACTTTTTGTGCCATAATTGGCTTCCAGAACAGTAGCACCATTCGAAATAGGAGTTGTGCTATTGTCTTTCTTAACGGTGTACGTACCCCTTGCGCCTTCATTGGTTATCACATAGAAATTATTTTTACTATTTAGTGTAACCCGTACTTTTTGTCCATTGGGTATAGTCACATCTGTGGCTGTTACCGTTGCCGTGCTTGGAGCAGCGGTATTCAGCGTTACAAGTCCAGGGATGGTTACGGTATAGCTGGGTTTTACCGTGTAAGTAACATCCATGTCCCCGCTAGCTGGGTTCGGGCTGCTGTCCGGGCCGGGTTCAATCTTGGTATCCGCAAACGCGGTAGTTGCGGCGGTGACGGCGAGCGCTGCGGTGAGCAGCAGGGTTACAAACTTTTTCATAATGGGGTTCCTCCTTAGCATTATTAAGATTTGTTATCAACACTGACGGTAAAGGTTACCGTGCCGGTGTATGTGCCGGAATAGGTTGTGGTTTCGGGTTTGTTAAACTGCAATTTAACGGAACTTTCGGCAACACCGTTCACGACAGTCAATACGGGATTGCCGCCGGGTTTTACTTCGGTTCCGCCGTCGGTGACGTTGGTGACGGTGTACTCGCGTGCGTCACCGTCCAGCGCGACCTCAAAACGCCCGCTTTCAGTTGCCACTTTGACGTTCAACTCCTTACCATCCGGCAGGGTCACGCCCGTGGCTGTGATGGTTGCTGTGTTGCCCAGCTCCGCCGAGGCGGGGATGGTCACGGTGTAGGCAATTTGTGGCTGACCACATTTCTCGCAGATGCCATCACTACCAAAGACGTGTTCTACGGTCTTGCTTTCCGTGTTGGTGTACTCGCTCTTGCAGGGGGCGGACTGGTATACCTTTTCGCCGCCCGGCACGGGGTAGGCTTGCTGGTGTTCCCCGGTCAGGGTCTGCCCCCATACGGTGTCGGGGCGCCCATTTTGCAGCAGGTAAGCGACCTCGCCGCTGGCAAACTGTGCTGCCGTTTTAGCGGTGATGTTTGGGTCGGTACTGCCGGAACTGCCGGGATTGTTGGTAAGGTAGTAACAGTTGCGGTAGTCGCAAAAATAACTACCGTAAATTTTGTCGGCAGTGTTGCTGTCCGTATTGTAACAGTTTTCAATGGTTGAGCCATCAAGGTTTTCTCCGATGATACCGCCGTAATATACGGGGTCGTAACCGTCGGCTGGCCTTACAGCGCCGGTATTGCCGCAATCCTGCACCGTTACATATTTTGCCTGTCCGACAATGCCGCCGAATTTGCCGTATTGGCCGGTCACTGCGCCGGAGTTGAAGCAGCGCTGCACCGTTCTGGTTTCTTCCTTGTTTGTGTTTCCTGCATATCCGGCAATGCCGCCGAGGCAGTAACCGCCGCTCACGGCGCTGCCGCTGTTGGTACAGCCGGTAATGGTGCCGTCTTTGATAAAACCGCACACAGCGCCAATATATTGGTAACCGTTAAGGGAAGATTCCTTCACGGTAACGTTTTGTATGGTGGCGCCGACTGCATAGCCGACCAGACCGACATACTCTGTACTTGTGTTCGTACACTTCAGCCCGGTGATGGTTTTGCCGTTGCCGTCAAACGTGCCTTTGAACGAGTGCTGATATGATGTACCAATGGGCGTCCACTCGGTGCTGTCCATGGTGATGTCGTTCATCAGGCGGGCGTTTAGCTTGGTTTCGCTGTTGCTTGTCGTGTTTATCAGGTTGGCAAACTCGCGCAGCTGATCTTGGTTGTAAATTTCGTAATAGCCGTTTACTGCCTCTAGCGGTTCGGATTCACCGCAGCGGCTGCAAACGCGGGTTTCTTCATCATACTCGTGCTCGGTAAATTTTTGGTTGGGCTTATTGCTGTACCGCTTGCAGATGGAACCCTCTGCCGCGGGGTGAACCGCGTAATCAGGATTGTTGCTAAGCACAGGGGTTTTGTCCGTTTCGCCCGTGCCGTCCGTGTCGATACGCTGCCCCCAAACCTGCGTGACAGCTGTGCCGCCAAGGTCGTTTTGCAGACAGAACGCCACATCGCCGTTTTGGAACTGGAGTTCGGTTTTGGATTCGCAAGTTTCGTTTCTGTTTCCGCTTCCATCGCCAACAGCTTTTGCACTTGTCCCCGCAAGGTAATAGCACTTTTCCACAGTGGCGCCGCCGTTCCAGCCGCACACGCTGCCGACAGGATTATTGCCGATAACCTCACCGGTGTTATAGCATCCCTTCACAGTGCTGCTGCTGTTGTTCTGACCGCACACGCCGCCGACGCAGTTCCCTGTGCCGGTAACATTGCCGTTGTTATAGCATCCTTGCAAGATGCCGGATTCGAAGTTATAGCCGCACACGCCGCCGACCCAGCTGTTGCCGGAAACCGTACCGGAGTTATCGCATTTTTGTATGGTGGGGCTGCCGTTCTGGCCGCCGTTATAGCCGCACACGCCGCCGACCCAACTGTTGCCGGAAACCGTACCGGTGTTGTGGCAGCCCTGTAAGGTACCACCCATGTTCGACCCGCAGATGCCGCCGACATAACTTTTACCGGACACATAGGAATCCGCGAGGGTGACATTTATTACTTTGCCATTCACGCCAACGCAGCCGAACAAGCCAACGTCGCTCTCTCCGCTATTGTTATAGTACAGCCCGCTGATGGTTTTGTTGTTGCCGTTAAATGTGCCTGTAAACGGATTGGTGTTTGTGCCAATGAGCGTCCAAGGGGTGAAGTTGGCGCCGTCGCCGGTGTTCAATTCGCCCTTTTCGTTTAATATATTGCTGTTGATGGTGATGTCAGCCGTCAGCTTGGCGTTGATAGAGCTGTTGACGGTGTTTACCTGATTGGCAAACCAGCGCAGCTGCCCTTGGTTTGAAATCTCGTAACAGTTATTCCCTACGTCCTTTGCCTGTTGCAAATCACCGCAGCGGCTGCAAACGCCGTCTACATAGTTATGTTGAAGCTCTTCACCTTGCGTATTGCTGTAGCCTGCGGTGCAGGGGGTGGTCTGGTATACCTTTGCGCCGCCCAACACGGGGAGGGCTTGCGGGCTTTCCCCGGTCAGGGTCTGCCCCCATACGGGTTCGGCACGATTGCCTTGCAGCAGGTACGCGACCTCGCCGCTGGCAAACTGTTCTGCCGTTTTGGCGATGATGTCTTTGTCGGTACTGTCGGAACCATTGGCAAGGTAGTAACAGTTGGAGTGGTAGCACGAACCGTCATAAAATTTGTCGGCAGTGCTGCTGTCCACATTGTAACAGTTATGAATGTGTGATGAACCAAGGACGCTTCCGGCAATGCCGCCGCAAAATCTGCCAATCCCGGTTGGCTTTACATTGTCGGTATTGCCGCAATCCTGCACCCTTGCATCTTCTGTATATCCGACAATGCCGCCGAGGTCGTTTTTGCCGCTCACTTTGCCGGTGTTGACACAGCGCTGTACCGTTGTATATTTCGCCCCTCCGGCAATGCCGCCGATTTTCCAAGAGCCGCTCACGGTGCTGCCGCTGTTGGTACAGCCGGTAATGTTGCCATCTACGATAAAACCGCACACGGCGCCAATATAATTGTTGCCGTTAAAGTCAGAGTCCTTCACGGTAACGTCTTGTATGGTAGCGTCGTCTGCAAAGCCGACCAGACCGACATAATTTTTACTTGTGTCCGTACACTTCAGCCCGGTGATGGTTTTGCCGTTGCCGTCAAATGTGCCTTCGAACGGGTGGGCTTGTGATGTGCCAATGGGCGTCCACTGCGTGCTGTTATTTACGGGGATGTCGTTCATCAGCCGGGCGTTGATAGATCTTTTGCCGCCGTTTACGGCTTGGGCAAACCAGCGCAGGTCCCTTTCATTGGTGATTTGGTAGTAATCATCACTGCCTTTTTGGGGCGCGGGGTAGTCATCCAGCGTTTCCACCGCATCGGCGGGGGCTTCGCCCAACAGCGCCAGCAGCGCGTTGGCGGCGGCGTCATAGCGCGCAAAATCCAGCCCTGCCAATTCGTCATCGGTAAGGCTTTCTTTGGCATCGTCAATGTCGGTCAGCGCCTGTTCCACTGCCGCGGCGTTGTCCTCCGTCACTTCGTCCGGCAGGGCATCGATCAGCGCCTGCACGGCTGCCGCGGGGTCGGGGGCTGCCGTGGGTTCCGCAGACGGCACCGGGGCAGGCGTTGCCGCGGCGTCCGGCACAGGCGTTTCCTCTGGCGCCGGTGCGGCGGTAGGCTCTGCCGTAGGCTCCGGGGTCGGTGCTGCCGCCGGCACAGCCGTTTCCTCCGGCGCAGGCTCCTCCGGCAGTGCGGTTTCTTCCCCTGCCGGTTCCGGCGTCGGCTCCTGCGGCGCAGGTTCGGTCTGCACCGTTTGGGCCGCGGCGGGAAGAAGTGACGTATCATCGGCAAATACTGCCAGCGGGCTGAGCTGCAGCAGCAGCGCCGCGCTCAGCACAGCCGAAAGGATTCGTTTGCCTTTCATGGGCGGGGTCCTCCTTTACTAAGATTACTGGACGTCCAGTATGGTTTCTACGTTGGCACCGTTCATGGCGCTGCCGTCCTGCAGGCTGGCGGTGGTGATGCGCAGGGTGGCGTTGTACTGCCCGGCCTCCAAGGGGCGGGTCAGGGTGATCTCCTCGATCATCTGTCCCGGCGGTACCTGTTTGCTGGTGTACAGCACCTCGTCCGTGTCGGACAGGACCAGCTCAAACGTGAAGTAGCAGGGGTTGCCTTCCGGGTTCAGCAGCGCCACCTGTACGGTTTGCTGGTTGGCCGGCAGGCTGATAGACGGATAGCCGGGAATCTTGATGCCGACTGCCTCGCCGCTGTCGGCGGATTTGTCCGGCAGCTGATCGCCTGACCATGCGCTGGTGCCCTGCTCCAGATCCGGGGTGAAGGTGTCCTGCTGTTGGCTGCGGGAAAGTTTCATGCCCGCCAGTACCGCTGTCACAATGATCACCACCGCCGCGATAATGCCGATTACAATGTGTTTTTTCTGCAGCACGATGCCGCTCTGTTCCTTTTTGCTCATGGAGTGTCCCTTTCTTTGCTGTATCGGAAGTTGTTATGGTATAGCCCTATTTTTGTCATTCTAGCACTTTTGCGGAAACGCGCAATACATCTGGGACGAATAGGCATTGTGTAATTATACTAACCGGTTCTAAAGCAAAAAAATTCCCGCACAACGCATTTTTGCGTTGTGCGGGTTGTGCGATATTTCAGTTGTTTCGTCCCAGAATTGCGTCAAGGTGCGTAAAAGCGGCCTTCCGGGGTTCACTTTTTATTACGCGGGAAAAGACGGTTCGGCTTCGCCCTCCACCGGCAGCACCAGGCGGGAGCAATACCGTTTGGTTTCGATTTCGCGCCCGGTGTAGGGCGCAACAATGCCCAGCACACGCGGGTCCCCGGCGGGTGTCAGACCGCGCTCCTTCACCTCGCGGCCCAGACGCAAAAACGCCTCGTCCGCGCCCGCGTAGCTACCGTAATACAGCACCGACAGGGCGCGGCAGGCAGGCAGAGTCACGGCCTCCCTGGGGGCTTTTTCGGGGCGCACGGGCACGCACACCCAATACGGATACGGCTCGTCCGTGATATAGCCGTTCAAAAAATCCCGCCGCTGCGAGACGGTAAAAATCGGCTCGTCAGACAGGCGATACCCCCGCCGCACGCACTCGCCGTAAAAATCATACATGGCGTTGTACTTTTCAGAAACGGTGTGTCCCTCGCACAGGCGGCGGCAGCAGGTCACGGCGGGCAGCGTGAACACCTGCACCGACATGCCCGTATCCGTGCCCGCGCGCAGGCGCAGTTCCTCGACCCCGCGCGCGACCTCGTGCAGGTGTTCCTCCAGTGCGGCCAGCAAAACAGCCGTCTCGCCGCCGCTGGCAAAGTAGGCAGCTATATCCTCGGTGCCAAGGCCCATGGCTTTCAGCTTTTCGATCTGCAAAATGCGGGCCACGTTGTGGTTGTCGTAATAGCGGCGTCCGCTGTCCGGCGCGGTGTAGGCGGGCGTCAGCAGACCCTTTTCCTCTAAGCGCAGCAGCGTGCTGCGGGACAGGCTGCAGGCGCGGGCGGCCTCGGTAATTTGAAACAGCTTTTTCAGATCTTCCGGCATGGCGCAAATCTCCTCAAAAAAAGTGCTTGCTTCGTTCAGGGGTGGACGGGTTATACTGCCATTATACGAGATGCAGCGCCGTTGTCAAGACCCTGCGCGGCGCAAGGAAGTGGGGGTTCAATACCTTGACGCGGTGGAAACGGATTTTGTGTGCTGCGCTGTGCCTGTGCGTACTGTGCGGCATTGCGGTGGCGGGCGCTTCGGCGGCGAGCGAGAGTTTCAGCTTTTCGCTGAAGATTTCCCCTATCGAGGACTGGCGTTCCTACGGCGGCAAGAACATCAGCACCTTCAGTTCCCAGAATTGGGACAAGCATCCGGGCAGCTATAAAGATGGTACGGTCGAGGTCATCAACAACGGCACAACCATACATCTGAAGGAGAAACAAAAATATCAAAACGCCTACTACCTTCTGCTGCCCTTTACGATGACCGTTAAGGTTCCGGCGTACACCCGCTATAAGGTTACACTCTCTTACAATATCAAGCTGCAGCGCAACGCCAAAGGAGCAACCTGGTATGTGATGGAATGGACCGACAACACCGACGGTGCCGCCTACAATCGAACCTATTCTGCCGAAAACAAAGATGCAAGTGGCGGAATCTGCCGCCTTCACAGCGACAAGAAAGACCCCTGCACCGGCAGCGGCACGGTGGAACTTACCTTTGACAACCTGAACGGCTCCGCACAAAAAACTATGACCCGCGAGTACGCCATTTTTGTGGGCAACAGTAGGTCTACTGCTTTGGTTAGTGCCAACTGGCACCAACTGGAAACCACCTTCACCCTCTCTACAAAATCCTACACCACGTCCAAAACTGTGCGGTTTGATGCCAACGGCGGCAGGGTCAGCCCGGCAAGCAAGGTGGTGACCTGCAGCAGCAGCTACAGCAACACCTACGGCACACTGCCCACGCCCACCCGCACAGGCTACGACTTTGACGGCTGGTATACCCAAGAAACCGGCGGCACAAAAGTAACCGCAAACACTTCCGTCGGCACAGACCCACCCGCCACACTGTATGCCCACTGGAAAGGCAAAACCTATACGGTAACCTTTAATGCCAACGGCGGCACGGTCAGCACGACAAGCGACACGGTAACCTACGGCAAAAAATACTATTCCCTGCCCACGCCCACCCGCTATGGCTACACCTTTGACGGCTGGTATACCAAAAAAGACGGCGGCACCAAGGTGGAGAGTGACACCACCGTTACTACTGCCGCCAACCATATCCTGTACGCCCATTGGTCTTTGACGCCGGCCCTGGCCCCTTACAGTGTCGTATTGACGATGGATAAGACCAGCGACTATGGCGCAGAGTTCTCTTGCCGTGTGAGTACTTCCGGCCCGGGTGCTGATCACACCACGAAAACGACCTGGTATGAATGTGATGAAAACGGCGAAAACGGAAAGCTGCTCACCGATGAAAACGGAAACCCCACTTCCCCCAAAAAACCAACTGCAGGGGTGCATTACTATTACGCGCTGGTCACGGCCACACGCAAGGACAACGGCCAGCAAGCCAGCAAAAAAAGCAATGTGGCTTGTATAACGGTGTCAAAGGCCACGCCGAAAATCAGCACAAAGCCAACGGCTGCCACGCTGGACCTGGCCAAGGGCAATACCCTGGCTGCCAGCACCCTGACCGGCGGCGTCGCCAAAAACTACAACATCCGCTCCGGACCCGACGAGGTGGCGGGCCGCTTTGTGTGGAAAGACGCCAATTTCAAGCCGCCCATCGGCGGGAAACGATATGCCGTTGTTTTTTATCCGGACGACACCGACAACTACGAAAAGACCGCCGAAACCACGGTGTATGTCAACGTGACCTGCAGCCACAGATTCGGCGCATGGAACGCCGGAAGGCGCACCTGTGCAGTCTGCGGCGAGGAGGATGTACGCACCAACACCGTCACCGTCACATGGGGCGAGCTGGCTTACACCTACACCGACGGGGCGTGGAACCCTGCCACACACGATTATGACATCGGCGGCTGGGCACCGAACTGCAAAAACGGCGATGTCATCACCGTGCAGAATGAGGGCGCAAACGCCGTCCGTGTGAGATTCCAATACACAAAAACCGACACGGCAATCGGCGGCAGCTTTGCCAACAGCGACGGAGACGGCATCTACAGTCCGATTGACCTGCCGGTAAACAGGACAAAATCCGTGCGGCTGTGCCTGACAGGCCGCCCCGACAAGGCACTGGACAACACAAAAATCGGGTCGGTAACGGTCCGACTGGAAGGGGGCTATTGATGGAAAATACAGACAAGAATCGCAAAAAGCGGTGGCTGCTGCTCGTGCTTCTTCTGCTGCTGTTGCTTCTGCTGCTTGGCGTGCTGTTCTGCCGCAAAAAGCCGCAGGCGACGGACACCGCCCCCGCGCCGGAGTCATCGGTATCGACGCCCGCCGGCGGCGGCACGGTGTCGCTGACCTATTCCGATGCGGCAAGTATCGACTTAACCGCCGGGCAGGTCACGCTGCTGTTTGCCAACCCCGAAAAGTCCGGCTGGGACGCCACGGTCTGCCTGGTCGTCGGGGAGCGTGAGGCGGCACGATCCGACCTGCTGGCCCCCGGCGAGCAGGTCACCCAGCTGCCGCTTTTGGACGGTGCCGAAAAAGACCTGACGGCAGGCAGCTGCAGCGGCACGCTGAAGGTATCGTTCTACCACCCGCAAACCGGCGCCAAGGCTATGCTGGACGCCGAAATTCCCGTAACCGTCACCGTAACGGGCTGACCCCCGCACGGACGACATAGGGCAATGCCCGTACAATTTTTCAGGAAGGATGAAAAACAATGATGAAGAAAAAAACAGCTCTGGTACTTACCCTTGCCATGGTGTTCTCTCTGGCACCCCTGTCTGCCTACGCGGACACAATCGGCACAGCAGGCGGCACAGCCAGCCATGATGTAACGGCAACCTATAGGGCAGATTCGTCCGGCGGCGCGGGCGGCACGGTGTACAGCGTGGACATCACTTGGGGCGATATGGCGTTTACCTATACTGCGGAAGCCGGTATTTGGGACCCCACCACCCACAAAACCACCGACGCCGAAGGCGGTGTCTGGACGGTCAACAATGACGGCGGCAACACAATTAAAGTGACCAACCACTCCAACACGGGCGTCACGGCAGCGTTCAGCTATGCGGCAGCCTCCGGCTTTGAGGGCATCAGCGGCAGCTTTGACAATGCACAGCTCGATCTGCGAACCGCCGTCGGCACGGCTGTGGACGAGGCCCCCAACGGCACAGCCGCACTTTCTCTTAGCGGCGCATTGGGCAGCACCACCACCGACAACACCAAAATCGGCACCATCACCGTGACGCTGAACTGAGCACCGCATTTCCTGCGACGGATGTCCCGGACTGCCGCCCCTTGGCCCCCTACGTGGACCCGCAGACAGGCCGTGACACCAACGACGGCCTGACGCCGGAAAAACCGCTGGCCACACTGTTTGCCGTCAACCGACTGGCCCTGGCCCCCGGTGACACGGTGCTGCTGAAATGCGGCAGCGTGTTTGAAAAGCAGTTCCTGCACCTGCGCTGCTGCGGCAAAAAAGACAGCCCCATCACGATTGCCGCCTATGGCGAGGGGCCCGCGCCGCGCATTGACGCCGACGGGCAGGGGCTTTGGTATCAGGACTATGGCTACGCACTGGATTCACCCACCCATGTGTACCGCGGGTATGTATCCTCCGCCGTGCTGCTGTATGATGCAGCCTATGTCACGGTGCGTGATCTGGAACTGACGAACCGTGCCGACGCTGTCATCGGCGAGCAATATTCCCAGCCGGATAAGCTGGAGCGCACCGGCGTGGCTGTGGTGGCAAAAGACAAGGGCACGCGCTGCGGCATCACACTGCAAAACCTGCTGATCCACGATGTACACGGCAACGTGTACGACAAGCACATGAACAACGGCGGCATTTATATGACCGCCTTGCAGCCCGCAGACGAGACCGCTACCGGCGCGGCACGCTTTGCCGATGTGCTGGTTGAGGGCTGCTATGTGGCCCATGTCAGCCGCTGGGGAATTGCGGTGGGGTATACCTACGCCCATGCGCAGTTCCGGGGTGCCGAGCTGGCAGAAAAAAACTTTCTGCAGTACGGTCACGAGAATGTCGTTCTCCGTGATAACTACGTGAAAGCGGCGGGCGGCGACGGCCTGACGGTCATGTACGCCCTGCGCCCGCTGGTCGAGCACAACACGGCAGACTCCGTCGCCTGCGAGATGAACGACCGTGTTTATCGGGAGCCGGGCAATCGCATGGGCAAGGTGGCCGCCGCCATCTGGCCGTGGAAGTGCAAGGATGCGCTGCTGCGCTGCAACGAAGCCGTTGACACGCGGCTCAATCAGGACGGCATGGCCTACGATGCCGACTCCGGCGACGGCACGGTGTACGAGCACAACTACAGCCGCATGAACGAGGGCGGCTGCGTGATGTTCTGTTTGGAGGAGGCCATCCACAACACCTTCCGCGGCAACGTCAGCTATGACGACCTCGGCGGCACGATCAGCCCGTCCCAGAACCCGGACGCCCTTTTAGAGCATAATATCTTCTATGTGCGTGACGGCGTGCCCTTCGTGCGCGCCCGCATGGATGGAGGCAGCTACACTTTCGGGCTATGGCAAGGTTCTCTCCCTCCGCCCCTTCGGGGCACCTCCCTCGCAGAGGGAGGTTTTTCGACACGCTGACCGCCCCGGATGCCGAATCTTTCAGCATCCAGGGCGGATTTTTGTACGCATTTTGCCCGTTCGGGCGGGGTTTGCGCAAATGTCGAATGTATGGTAAAATACAGGTAAAATCAGCTTTGTGGGGGTCATCTTATGGGCATTGTAGTCATCGGTGCGGTTTTTGTGGACATCAAGGGGTATCCGCTGTCCACCTATATCCCGGGCGGGCGCAACGCGGGCCGGGTCGAACAGGTACACGGCGGCGTCTGCCGCAACGTGGCGGAGGACATTGCCAATGTCGAGCTGCGCCCCACCTTCGTCAGTCTGGTGGACGACACCGGCTCCGGCCAGGACGTCATTGACAAGCTGGCCCGGCACAAGGTCAACACCCGCTACATTCAGCGCATGCCGGACGGCATGGGCACCTGGCTGGCCGTGTTCAACAACGACGGCGATGTCTGCGCCGCCATCTCGAAGCGGCCCGACACGACGCCGCTGACCACATTATTAAAGGAAAAGGGCGACGAGATCTTTGCCGACTGCGACGGCATCGCCATCGAGTTTGATCTGGAGAAGGAGACCGTCAAGCAGATTTTGCACTACGCCAAAAAGTACCGCAAAAAGGTCTACGCCGCGGTCTCCAACATGAGCATTGCCATGGAGCGCCGCAGCCTCCTGCAGGAGATTGACTGCTTTGTCTGCAACCAGCAGGAGGCCGGGCTGATGTTCTCCGACGATTACGGCCACCTGACGCCGGACGAGATGTGCGCCACGCTGGCCGCCAACGTGCGCAGCGCCAACATTCCCTGCATGGTCGTGACGATGGGCGAGCAGGGCGCCGTCTACGCCCGCACCGACGGCGAGAGCGGCATGGTGCCCGCCAAGAAGGTCGATGTCATCGTTTTTTTTGGCACACATTTCCCTTATTTTGCCAATTTTCCAATTTCGCACATTTTGCCCTTTTAGCAGTTTTATGTCCGCACATTTTCGGCTTGTATGGCCGTTTCAGTGCATTTCAGTATCGGAATTTTGCGCACAGTTTTTCGAAAATTTAAAATATTTAGTTACTGTATAACCAAACATGAAAACAGACAACCTCATCCCCGCAGCCCCGCTTGACCAGCGGGAGCTTGCACCCGGCGTGCAGCTCTGCTTCACCCGGCTGGACGCGCCGCTCTGCCCGCCCCCGCTGGACTGGCCGCGGCTGCTCGTCTTTGATTTCTGCCGCAGCGGACGACGCGCCATCCCGGACGGCGCACAATATGCCATCGTGACGGAGGGGCATGCCGCCGTCAGCTTTGCTGTGCCCGGTGCGGACTTTTACCTGCCCGGCAGCCAGTACGAGGCGCTGCAGCTTTTCATTGACCCCGACGCCGTGCAGGCAGACAGCTTTTTGACGCTGATGGGGCTGGAAATAGGCGGCATCGCGGATTATTTCTGCCGCGGCGGCGTCCACTGCTGCCCGATGAGCGACGCCATCACGGCCATTGTGGACGAGGTCTGGGACGACGCCGCCTACGCCGCCCCCGGCGAGCTGCGCTATGCCGCCGTGCGGCTGCTGTATGAGCTGCTGCGCCTGCCCGACGAAGCCGACACGGCCCGCTGCCCCGCGCGGCAGGTCGAATGCGTGCGCGAGGCCGAGACGCTGGTTCTGCAGGACCTCTCGGTCCGCCGCCCGGCCCGGGAGCTGGCCGACCATTTTGGTTTGAGCGAGAGCGGCTTCAAGCTGTACTGCCAGAACGTGCTGGGCGAGGGGTATCTCGCCTACTTCCGCCGCCGCCGGCTCGAAAGAGCCGCCGAGCTGCTGCGCACGACCCCCCAGCGGGTGCAGGACATCGCCGCCCGGGTCGGCTACGAGAGCCAGGGCCGCTTTGCCCAGGCGTTCTACGACCAGTTCCGCCTGACCCCGCTGGAATACCGGCGCTTGTCGAAGTAGCCCCTCTGGCCATCTTCCTCGCAGAGGGAGGCAAGAAAGCCACGACCCGAAAGGAGCGGAAAATTGAACAACATCACGCGCTCGATTTTCCGTGCCATTCATGAGGGGCGGTGGTTGAGCATTGAATACAAAAACCAACAGACCCAGCAGACCAAATACTGGGTCGCTATCCGCGGGCTGAACCCCAGGACCCGCACCCTGAACGTTGACGGGCTGCATCTGGGCAAATTAAGCGTGCAGGCGCTCGACCATATCAGCATTGACCGCATCCAGACCGCCGAGGTCGTGGACGGCTCGTGGTGCCCCGTCAACCAGACGCTCATCGACGACATCCGCGACAACCCCGGGCGGTACGCGGCGCTGTTTGACAACGCCGCCAACCTGCGGGTGCTGGACTATCTGGCCGCCTGCAACCGGCTGGACGCCACGCCCTACCAGTCCAACTACAGCCTGATCCATCAAATTGACGCCGACTGCTTTGCCGATTATAAGGAGGACACGCTGGAGCTGACCGACGACCAGTTCCGTGAGCTGGTGGGCCGGTTCCAGCGCCGGGTCGAGGACCGCCGCCAGAACGCCGCCCGCCCCAGCCTGCCCACGCTGGGGCTGAACCTTATCAGTATTGACACCCGGCAGGGGCTGTACGTGCTGGCCTACCGCCCGCTGCGGCTCGACGTGAAAAAGCGTGCCCTGCGGGCCGAGCCGGAGCCGGTCATCTGCCGGGAGTTCACCGTCAACGGCAGCAAGCTGAGCATCCATCAATTTCTGGATGCCGACGACTATACGCTGCTGGACGAGTTCACGAAGCACGCCGAGACCATCAAGGACCGCATCACCCGCAGCAACCCGCGGGTGCGGGTCGATGACCTGCCCTACCTCGTCGCCATCAGCCGCGACTGCCCCGTGGACTTGGAGCATGAGTACCGCGGCATCCTTACTATGTTCGAGGACCCCTCCGGCGAGACGGCCACCGCCCCGCTGCGGGCCTTCTTCGGCGAGATGACCGCCAAGCCGCGCCGCCGCAAGTCCTACCCTCTGGCGCTGCTGAACAACAAGGTCAATCTGGACCAGCTGCTGGCCATCAACAACGCCATGCGCTACCCGCTGGCCTACGTGCAGGGCCCGCCGGGCACCGGCAAGACCAACACCATCGTCAACACGCTGACGACGGCGTTTTTCAACGAGCGCACGGTGCTTTTTTCCAGCTACAACAACCATCCCATTGACGGCGTTGTGGAAAAGCTGCAGGCCGTCACCTACCACGGCCAGACCGTGCCGTTCCCGATCCTGCGCCTTGGCAACAACGAGAAAACCGCCGAGGCCCTGCGCACCATCGACCAACTGTTTGAGCAGTGCAAAAAAATCCCCGTGCCGGAGCGGCTGCTGGACAAAAACCACGCGGACCGCACGGCCCGCGCCAAACAGCTGACCGCCCTGCTGGAACGGTATGAGCGCATCCTTGATTTGCGGGAGCGGCGGGAGACCATCCGACGCCTGCTGGACGCCCGCGGCCAGATGAACTTCCAGTACGAGCTGCAGGCCGGGCAGCTGCCGCAGGTGGACCGTGAGCTGGCCGCCTACGGCAGCATCGACTCTGCCGACGCGCTGGCTCTGCTGGACCGCAACGAGGACGAGCTGCTGCGCTACCTCTACTACACCTCGGCCCGCTGCATCCGCCGGTTGGAGGAGCCGAAATATAACGATTTAATGAGCATCGTCCACAGCCCCGACACCGACAAGGAGCGGGTCACGCAGTTCAACAAGTACATCTCGGAGCCGGAGAACCTGAAAAAGCTGCTGCGCGTCTTTCCCATTGTGGCCACGACCTGCATCTCCGCCCACCGCCTGGGCGACCCGGAGCCGAGCTTTGACATGGTCATCATGGACGAGGCCAGCCAGTGCAGCACGGCCATGTCTCTTGTGCCCATCCTGCGCGGGGCGTCGCTGATGCTTGTGGGCGACCCGCAGCAGCTCTCGCCTGTCATTCTGCTGGACCCCGCCGACAACCGCACGCTGCGCCGCCGCTACGGTGTCACGCAGGAGTACGATTACATCGAAAACTCGATCTACAAATGCTTTCTGGCCTGCGACGCCGTCAGCGACGAGACGCTGTTGAGCTACCACTACCGGTGCAGCCCCAAGATCATCGAGTTCAACAATCGCAAATACTACAACCACAAGCTGCACATTGCCAGCCGCGAGACCGACCCCACGCCGCTCGTCTATGTGGACGTGCCCAACGACACCACCGACGAGAAAAACACCGCCCCGCAGGAGGTGCGCCGCATCGAGGCATACCTGACCGCGCACCCGGACAAGCAGGTGGGCATCATCACGCCGTTTGCGAAGCAGCGCGCCGCTATCGAGGCCATGCTGCGCGCGAAGCACTTTGAGAACGCCGCCTGCGGCACGGTGCACGCCTTTCAGGGCGACGAGAAAGACGTGGTCATCTTCTCCCTGGCGCTGACCGATCAGACCCGCCCGCGCACCTACGACTGGCTGAAAACGAACAAGGAGCTCATCAACGTGGCGACCTCCCGCGCGCGGGAGCAGCTGGTCATCCTCTCGAATCAGGCCGCACTGGACCGCCTGCACGCCGACAGCACCGATGACGATATTTATGAGCTGGTGCAGTACGTGCGCAAAAACGGCCAGTCCGAGGTGACCGAGAAGCCCGCCGCCAGCCGTGCGCTGGGCATCAAGCCCTACAGCACCAAGACCGAGGATGCCTTTTTGGAAAATCTGAACCACGCGCTGGACAACGCTTTCCTCGACGGCAGCCGCTGCACGGTCCGCAAGGAGGTACCCATCGCCCAGGTGTTTGAGGATAACCCCGGCTGCGCCGACCTGTTCTACACCGGACGGTTCGACTTCGTCGTCTACCAGCGGGAGAGCCGCCGCCTGATGCCGATTTTAGCCATCGAGCTGGATGGCCGCGAGCACCGCGACGACCCCGCCGTCCAGCGCCGTGACCGCAAGAAGGACCAGATCTGCCGCGAGCACGGCTTTGAGCTGATCCGCGTCGAGAACAGCTACGCGCGGCGGTATAATTATATCAAGAGTATTTTGATAAACTACTTCCGCAAGGTGTCGTAGCACCCGCAAACGGGCAGAGCCCCTCCGGGCATCGCTGCGCTTGCCCACCTCCCCTGTAAGGGGAGGCTCTTTGCGCGGGCAGAGCCCGCGAGAAAGCCTCCTCACGAAGTGGGGAGGTGGCCGAGTGGAACGAGGCCGGAGGGGCTTTGCCCGCACATCCCAGCGTAAAACCGAAAAGTCCTGCCTCCCTTTCCCGGAGACAGGACTTTTTCCTTTTTACCGCCAGTGAAACGTAACCATGCCGTAAATGTAAATAAACAAAATCGCACCCGGCACAAAATACTTAAAAATCGGCTTCATCCAGGGGCGGACCTTTAGGCCCCTGCCGGTGTTGGCTTCGGCCACAAAATTGTCCCAGCCCCAGCCAAAGCGGTTGCAGCAGAACAGCGCCAGCACCAGCGACCCCAGCGGCAGCACATTGTTGCTGACGATGAAGTCCCAGAAGTCCAGCCACGCGCTGCCCGGCGCAAACGGCTGGAAGTGCAGCACGCTGTAGCCCAGCGCCGTCGTCAGCGCCAGCAGAAAGATGCCGACGCCGCAGACCACGCAGCCCTTCGGGCGGCTCCACCCGGTCAGCTCACGCACCATGGCAAGGATATTCTCGCAGACGCCCAGCACGGTGGACAGCGCCGCAAACACCATGAACAGGAAGAACAGCGCGCCCCACCAGCGGCCCCCGGCCATATTGCCGAACACCCCCGCCATCGTGTCAAACAGCAGACTGGGGCCTGCCGTGACCTCCAGCCCGTAGGTGAAGCACGCCGGGAAGATGATGATGCCCGCCAGCACGGCCACGAACGTGTCGAGAAAAATGACCCGCAGTGACTCGCCCATGAGCGCGTGATCCTTGCCGATGTAGCTGCCGAAGATCGCCATGCCGCCCATGCCGACGGACAGCGAGAAAAACGCCTGGTTCATGGCCGCCACGATGACCCCGCCGTCAATGGCCGAGAAATCCGGCACAAGGTAGAACCGCAGCCCCTCCGCCGCACCGGCAAACGTCAGGCTGTGCACGGCCAGCACCAGCATCAGCACCAGCAGTGCGCTCATCATGTATTTGGTCACGCGCTCCAGCCCGCCCTGCAAATTAAAGCTCAGCAGCACAAACGCCGCTATAATGACCACCAGCAGATAGGTCACGTTCAGCCCGGGGTCGGCGATCATCTGCGCAAAGCCGAAATCCGCATGCTGCCCGGTCAGGAACTTGACAAAATAGTACAAGATCCAGCCCGTGACCACCGTGTAGAACGCCATGATGGCAATGTTGCCGATGAGGCTGACGACACCGAATACGCCCCACTTGTGGCCGGGCTTTTCCAGGCGCTGGTACATCGTAACGGGGCTGGCCTGGGCGGCACGGCCCACGGCAAACTCCATGACCATGACGGGCAGGCCCAGCACCAGCAGGCAGAGGATGTAGAGCAGCATAAAGCTGCCGCCGCCATTCTGGCCGCACATCCAGGGGAATTTCCAGACGTTGCCGCAGCCGATGGCGCACCCCGCCGACAGCATGATAAAGCCCAAGCGGCTGCTCAGGCGTTCGCGTTCGTTCATAAATCAGTTTTCCCTTTCGGTAGTGATTTCCGCGCAGACAATTTCCGTGCGGCCCTGGGTGCGGAACTTGTAGCCCCAGGTGCCCGTGCCGCCGCTGACGATGGCATCGCAATGGTCTGCAATGTGCTTTCTGCCGTAGTTGCGCTCATTTTTGGCAACCATGCCCACCGCACCCGCAGGCCAGACCTGCCCGCCGTGGGTGTGGCCGCTCAAAATCAGGTCCGCCCCTGCCGCGGCGGCGTTCTTAAAGTCCCGCGGCTCATGGTCGAGCCAGACCGTGTAGTGGTCGTCGGGGCCGCCGGGCATAAGCTGCGCCGCCGTGAAGCGGCTGCCGTTCGTGTACAGATAATCCTTGCGGCCCACGACACGCACACCGCAGGGCAGCAGGACGGACGTGTCCTCCAGGATGCGCACGCCCGCGGCGGCGAACCCGCGCTCCAGATCTGCGCGGCCAAAGCTCGGCTCCCGCCAGTGGTGGAACAGGTCGTGGTTGCCGAGGACGTAATACTTGCCCAGCGGCGCGTCCAGCTCGCCAAACAGCTTGCAGAAGGCGTCCAGCTCCTCCGGCTCGGTGAACTCGTCGAAAATATCGCCGGTCAGCACAAGCAGGTCGGGACGGCACGCCTCGATTTTTGCTTTCAGCTCCGGGATGCGGGTGTGATCCATCGCCGCACAGGCGCGCGGGTGGACATCACTGACCTGCACGATGGTCAGCCTGCCGTTTGGCAGATTTTTCCGCGTTGTCAGGCTGTATTTTGTCGTACAGAGCCGCAGCGCACGCCGCCGCCCCCACCACATGATAAGGCCCGTCAACAGCCACGGCGTTATGCCGTCCAGCCAGATAACATGCCAAACAGTCAGCGGTGTACCGCCGATGCGCCGCAGCGCCAGCCCGATGGCGGTACCGATGCAGTAGAATGTCACAAGATGTCCGGCAAACACGATGCCCAGCCCGAGCGGGTCGCGGCTGATATACGCCAGCACACCCATCAGCACAAGCGGCAGTCCGTAATACAGCACCGGCCACCGGGCCACCAGCTGTAAGGGCGGCAGCTGCAAAAAGTTCAGGTACAGCAAAGCATCCAGCGCCACCTGCCCGAGGCGCGGAAGAACGAATTGGAAGAAAGGATGATACATGGTTGACGCCTTTAATTAAATAATAGATAAAAAATAATAAATAATAAATATGGTGGAGTTTTCGCCCTTGGGCGAAAACAAAATGCCCTGCAGGGGTCGATGCTTGCATCGACCCGCAGGCTTTGCGGCCAACGCCAGCGTCCCGGGCAGATATGGAATCCGCCCCTACGGCATAACGCACAGCAAGCCATTTCTCACCGTATCACCACTATTTTTTGATCACGCCGCCGCGGGCGGCGTTCCTTCTTTATTATTTCTTATTTATTATTTTTTATTTGAAAAAACAGCCCTGCACCAAATTCGGTGCAGGGCCGAAAGACTGTTTTACTGTTCCTTCGCCTTGATGGCGGCATCAATTGCGCGGGCGGCCTCTTTACCGGCGCCCATCGCCAGAATGACGGTGGCAGCACCGGTGACGGCATCGCCGCCGGCGTAGACCATCGGGCGGCTCGTCAGGCCGTCGGGGCCGTTGGTGATCAGGCAGCCGTGCTTGTCGGCGTCAAGACCCGGCGTGGTGGAGCGGATCAGCGGGTTGGGGCTGGTGCCCAGCGCCATGATCATCGTATCAACGTTCAGAACGAACTCGCTGCCCTCCTTGACGATGGGGCGGCGGCGTCCGGACGCATCCGGCTCGCCCAGCTCCATCTTAACGCAGGTCATACCCTTGACCCAGCCGTTCTCGTCGCCCAGCACTTCCGTCGGGTTCGTCAGCGTCTTAAAGACGATGCCCTCCTCCTCGGCGTGCTCGACCTCCTCCTTACGGGCAGGCAGCTCGGCCATGCCGCGGCGGTAGACGATATACACATTCTCAGCACCCAGACGCTTGGCGCAGCGGGCGGCGTCCATGGCGACATTGCCGCCGCCGACAACGGCAACGGACTTGCTCTTCATGATGGGCGTGCGGGAATCTTCCTTGTACGCCTTCATCAGGTTGACGCGGGTCAGGTACTCGTTGGCGGAGTAGACGCCGTTCAGGCTCTCGCCGGGGATGCCCATAAAGCGGGGCAGACCAGCACCGGACGCGACATAGACGGCCTCAAAGCCGTAGTCGTTCATCAGCTCGTCGATGGTCAAGACTTTACCGATGACCATGTTCGTCTCGATGTCCACACCCAGCTCCTTCAGGCCCTCGACCTCGTGCTGGACGATGTCCTTGGGCAGACGGAACTCGGGGATGCCGTACATCAACACGCCGCCCGCAACGTGCAGGGCTTCGTAGACGGTGACCTTGTAGCCCAGCTTGGCCAGATCGCCCGCGACGGTCAGGCCGGACGGACCTGCGCCGATGACAGCGACCTTGTGGCCGTTGGGCGCGGGGGCGGTGGGCTTGGTATGTACGTTGTTGCGGTACCAGTCGGCAACAAAGCGCTCGAGACGGCCAATGCCGACGGCCTCGCCCTTGATGCCGCGGACGCACTTGCCCTCGCACTGGTGCTCCTGCGGGCAGACACGGCCACAGACGGCGGGCAGCGCGCTGGACTGGGCAATCACGTTGTAGGCGGCCTCAAAGTCGCCCTCGGCAACGTGCTTGATGAAGCCGGGAATATCAATTTCAACGGGGCAGCCGCTGCGGCAGGGGTGGTTCTTGCACTGCAGGCAGCGCTTGGCCTCGTTCACGGCCATCTCCTCGGTGTAGCCAAGGGCGACCTCTTTAAAGTTTTTGTTGCGGACGTTCGGCTCCTGGCTGGGCATGGGGCACTTTTTCGGGTCCATGTTCGGCATAATTACTGCACCTCCTGCTTCAGCAAATTGCACTCGGCCTCGCGGGCGTGTGCCTCAAAGGGCTTGTACATCGTGCCGCGGTGCATAGCCTCGTCAAAATCGACCTCAAAGCCGTCAAAGTCGGGACCGTCCACGCAGGCAAACTTGGTCTGCCCGCCCACGGTCAGGCGGCAGCCGCCGCACATACCGGTGCCGTCGACCATGATGGGGTTCATCGACACAACGGTCTTGACGTTGTGCGGTTTTGTCGTCTTGACGACAAATTTCATCATGATCAGGGGTCCGATGGTAATGACCTCGTCAAAGTTGGCGCCCTCGACGATCTTCTTCTCCAGCGGCGCGGTGACAACGCCCTTCTCGCCGTAGGAGCCGTCATCGGTCATGATGATAAACTCATCGCAGCAGGCGCGGAACTCGTCCTCCAGAATGACCAGATCCTTGTTGCGGAAACCGACAATGCCGGTGACCTTGGTACCCTGCTCGTGGAGTGCCTGGGCAATGGGCAGCGCAATGGCGCAGCCCACGCCGCCGCCGACGACGCAGACGTTTTTCAGCCCCTCGATCTCGGTGGCCTTACCCAGGGGGCCGACGAAGTCATGCACGGCCTCGCCCTCCTTGAGGGCATTCAGCTGCATGGTACCTGCGCCGACAACCTGGAAAATGATGGACACGGTGCCGACTTCGCGGTCAAACCCGGCAATGGTCAGGGGGATGCGCTCGGAGTCCTCCTTTGCGCGGACAATGATAAACTGGCCGGCCTTTGCCTTCTTGGCAATGAGCGGCGCATGGATGCAAAGTTCGGTTACGGTGGGGTTCAGCTCCCGCCGTTTGATGATAGTAAACAAAGCGATCTCTCCTTCTCTTTGTTTTTATAAATATACATTTATATTGTAGCGTATTTTACGGGGAATGTAAAGAAGAAAGTTAAGGAAATGCGGGCGAGGAAACGGGAGAGATGAATCCCCCTACGGTTGGCGGAAAGTTCGCGGCCAAGATGTAGGGGGCGGCGTCCCCGACGCCCCCGGAGGGGTCAAGACCCCTCCCTACGATGCAAAAGATAAAGGGGATACAATGGCAA
>PPYE01777923.1_pt1 | contig 24483 bp, 18 predicted proteins | sample 1559881 | NCBI WGS metagenome assembly PPYE01 (sample SAMN08240022, study PRJNA423297) | Human gut metagenome, whole genome shotgun sequencing project. | reverse complement strand
GGAGCTACTTTGGTAAAATGAAATTCGGGTACTTCAATGACCGGCATTGCAGCAGGGACTTCCGGCAGTGCTTCACCGGCAGGAAGATACGTTTTCAGCAGGTCGCGGAGGAGATAGTATTTCTCTGTCGTCCATCCGGCTTCGCTGATCGGGGCATCGTAGTCGTAAGAACTGCACATAGCGGAGTAGGCAGGATTGTTGGCACCACCCCAATGTCCGAAAGTCGTTCCTCCGTGAGTCATATAAAGGCTGAAGGAGATGTTGCGGTCGAGCATTTCTTTGATGCCCTGTACCATATCTTTGGCAGGACGTGTTTCATGTTTCCGTCCCCAGTGGTCGAACCATCCGCTCCAGAACTCGCTGCACATCAACGGAGTTTCCGGACGAAGTTCTTTCAGTTTCTTGAATTGCTGGTCTATATTGGCGCCTGTTCCGAAGTTGATGGTCCAGATCAGGTCGTCAAGTGCATTCCGTGTAAAGTTACTGCTCCAGTCGCATTGGAAGAGAGGTACATCGGTAAAACCGGATTCGCGCACCAAGTCGCGTACGGCAGAAACATAAGGCTTGTCAGTGCCGTAAGAACCGTATTCGTTCTCCACCTGCACCATGATAATATTTCCGCCCTTATTTACCTGTAGCGGCGCCAGTTGCTTACCGACTTCTTTCATGAAGATGCCTACCCGTTCCATATAATAAGGATCGAGCGTGCGCAGTGCCACATCTTTCTTCTTCAGCAACCACCAGGGCAGGCCGCCCATTTCCCATTCCGCACACACATACGGACCGGGACGGACGATGACATACATTCCGTGTTTCTGAGCGGCACGACAGAAGGCAGCGATATCATTCTGACCTGTAAAGTCAAACTTGCCTTCTTCCTGTTCGTGTATATTCCAGAAGATATAAATACAAATAGTGTTCATTCCCAACGCCTTACACATCTCAATACGATGATCCCAATAGGCTTGCGGAATACGGGTATAGTGCAGTTCGGCAGCTTTTACTACGAACGGCTTCCCGTCCAGCAAGAAAGTATTCTTGCCTGCCTCAAACTTACGGGCAGTAGTCTGCGCCTCTGCACTACTGAAAAAGATGACTGTAAAAAGTACTAGTAAAGCAATAAATCTGTGTCTCATGGCTTTTATCTCAATATAGAATTATAATTATATATAGTATACGGCAAAGATAGGCGATTCACCTAAACCGCAGGTACCAATTATCATTCAAAAAAGGTTAGAAATAAAGCAAAATCCCCTGAGACAGATTATTTTTAAAGGAAATACGACCTTTTGTTGACAGGTTACTTGTGTCTGTACCCACCCCTCCGGTCGATTTCCTTTATAGTATGAATGTTTTTCTTTCTTGTGTTTTTTCTTCCATTTAGAAGAGTTTTCTTCTCCTCAGAGCTGTTTTTATAATCCAGCCCCGATGAATCAATTATCTGCTTCGTCTTTAAACATTTGTTTAATTAGATCAATATTATCATCATAATCATTACCCGATAAAGTGATGACATCTGCCAAACCTACAATATTCGAATCTGAATCATAAGTGGTCAGCAAACAGTACATTTCACGTCCTGTGGCGTCTTCTTCAATATGAAGTTGTACCGGTTCACTTCTTCCTCCGGGAAGGTCTGCCAGATATTCAAAGTTCCTGGATAAGAAAGCTTCCACTATCTTCGCAGGGTTTGTCTCATCACGCTTAAACTTCTTGACTCCCATACTCTTGACTTTTCCTCCACTTTGAAAGTTGTATATATCAAAGTTATTCAGATAGGCAGCTATCAGGCAAACCAGTGTCATGATGATTCCGGCTGTACGCACCAACCAGCCTGCCAATGGAAGCAAACCGGGAAAAATAGCCAGAACGGCTCCTACCACGGCCAAACCTAAATATAACACAGGTTTCAGATTGTTCTTTCTTTTTTCAAATTTAGTCGGGTTGGCGGCATAATACTCGCTGATGTAACTGTAGTACTTGTTGTTCTTTTGTTCCATAATTATGTGTTTTTGTGATTAAACTATCTTGATCAATTTACCATTTGATTTGCACCCAAGGGCTCTTAGGATTAGACAACAGATCGTCTGCCATTCCCTTCATTCCTAAATTGTGAGCATTGGTCCCTCCCCAGATAGCCCTGCCAATAACATAACTCATCGCCATATCGTGCCATGATGTGAAAGAAGAATGAGCCAGTTCATAAGCCTTGTCGATATAATTCCACGCTTCCATTTCTGAGATATATTTAATATCGCAGCAGGCACGGGCAACAAAATTAATTCTGCCGGCATCCCAGCCAATCACTCCATAGCGGGCTATATCTTCTTTAGAAGTAATCACTTCATAAGCTATCAACTCCTCATAGACCTCTTTCAAATTTTGCAGTTGCCCGACAGCTTTTTCATAATCTTCCTGACTCTCCATGTTCTGCTGGAAAATATCGTCTTGCGCATTTTCATCGTCAAGCAAAAAAGCCTCATAAACAAACGGAAAGTAGTAATCGTAACCTTTCCGGCACAAATCATCCAATGTTTCGCGGGCATCATGAGCATTATTTATTCCCCACCATTCACCGAGAATAGTAGGCAACTTATCTTTGATATCCAACGAGAGAGTGTTCAGATATCCGCCTTGCTGCAAGGCATACAATGAACCTATAGACAGTTTTTTATACTGTTCTACGGATAATTTTGATTTTGATTTAAAACGAGGCCCCCGAAAAGCTCTTATAATAGTACGGACAAATGGCCATACCTTCATATAAAGAAAAGAAAGGACCATTACTCCGCCTACGACCCAAGGCATCCAACTCATGTCTGTCATAAATAGTGTTTTTGTTTTATTGTTAATACTAATTCAATCTTAATTCCTCTGCCACTTTGCAGGACAGGCTGATATCATTATATATGTCCTCAAGCAGCTTCCCGTCATTCAACGCACTTGGACGCACACATAAAAAACCGGAAGGCATCACGGCGGCATAGTAGAAAGTACCTCTGCTGAACGAAAGCATGATATCACATCCGAAAGTCTGGCGCAGCGCCGTCATATGACGCATCATCGCAGGAGTGAGCAACATACGTGCTTCTACTTCATCATCGGCATAAACGGCAAAATAGTTCTCAAACTCCTGATCTTCCAGTTGCACCAGTCGGGCACTATAGCGCTTCTTCAACCCCTGGATATTCTTCGCCAGATATCCGATCTTTTGTTCTAAGTGGTCGGGCAATATGATAATATTTCCTTTGAATCGCTTGTCTATCTTACACCAGGCAAACATACCCCGAAAATTGTGCGGACTGCTATCCAGCCGCGAGGCAAACAGCGGACGAAGCACAAAACGGTAGATCATGACAAAATATCCCAATACAGGATTGTACTGCAACTTATTCAACAGCCCGTAAGACACACCGATATCCGCCACGTGCAAAGAGTGCTCGCCGTGCGGAAACTGAATATATCCATATGTATTGGCTGCCAGTGCCGGATCAGAAAAAGAGGCGGAAAAGAGTTTGCTGTCTCTCAATATCCGGCTGTCTACCTGAGAGGAAGCCGAGAAATAAACGGTAGGAAACAGAGTAGACATAATGTGCTGCATAGCTTCCGACTCCCGTTCCTGAAAGTTAGTCATACAGCGGGTGAAAACGAAGTTGACCACTATAAATCCAATGAATACAGGTATTATATACTGCGTGAACTGCATATAGTTCTCAAGACCTATATAAGATACAAGCGCACCGCCAAACAACACAAACATAAACCAGCAGAATACAAAAAGATAAACTGCAATACTTCCTGTTCGTACCACCTTTCTCCAGCCATTTACCCGTAAAAGCTCCGAACGAAGCTGTTCTGATAATTTCTTAAAATCAATTGTGTCCATATTCGTATTATCTGAGAAGTTCGGCGACATTTACATTCTGTTGTTCCGGTTCGGGAATATCAATCAGTTCTTCCTGATGATGACCTTGCTGACGGGCAACAACGGAAGAAGGAAACATCTCGATGGTATTATTGTAGTCTGTTACTGCCGCATTATAGGTGCGCCGGATGGCTTGCAGTTGCAGTTCCATGTCCTCAATACTGTTTTGCAAGCGATGGAATTGTTCATTCGCTTTCAGTTCAGGGTAATTCTCGACCGACAACTGTAATTTGGTTAACAGACCGGACAATTCATTGCCACTTTTTATTTGTTCGGCTTCCTGTGAAGGTTGGAAAGAATGTGATCGAAGTGCCGTAATGCGGGTAAGAATTTCATTTTCATGACCCATATATGACTTAACGGCGGCCACCAAATTAGGTATCATGTCATTTCGCTGCTTTAATGCCACGCAAATACCGCTACGACATTGCTTCACCCTGTTTCGCTTAGCGATCAAATTGTTGACTGCCCAAATATACCAAAGTGCGATTAGCAGTATAAGTCCCGATCCAAAATATATAATTCCCATGCTTTTACTTTTGTGTGTATATCAGTTTTCAATAGTTATATCCTATTCAATTTTGACACAGGCAAAAGTAAACAGCATCCCACAAATTAGCAAACAAAGAGGGGGTATAAATACAGGTAAGCAAAAATCAGATAATACGTTAATTAATAAATCATTAGTTAGGCAGAAGACGGGGTATAGCAGGGTATATTTATAAAATTCAGAGGGTAATATTACAGTAATGGTCAGGAGATGATGTCCATTTTATGACCATCATCTCCTGACCATTACTTAAGTCTATTCAAAGTCAGTGTCTACAATCCGCTGAAATCGACTCCCTCAAATACCAGTGAAGGGATACGCCAGGAGGAGTTCAGACGCGGGTCGTTTCCGGTTGCAACCAACGAGTTCCACAAGGTAATCAAATTGCCGGTAACATTCATCTCGGATACCGGTTGCGTCAGTTTTCCATTCTCAATCAGGAAACCTTCGATGCCATAAGAGAAATCTCCGGTCGAACTGTTGTTGTTACCACCATTAAAGCCCGTAACGAGGATACCTTTTTCCACTCCGGCAATCAGTCCATCCAGATTCTTATCTCCCGTTTCCATGACCAGAATAGATGAACCGCTGATAGTCGGATCGACTCCCATCTTCTTAGCATTATAGGTATCAATGAAATAGGTATTCAGTACTCCCTTGTCAAAGATGGAGCGACGTTCCGTAGCAATACCTTCGTTGTCGAAATAGCGGGCGCCGGAAGCTTTCACCAAATGAGGTTCGTCCGTCAAAGTCAGCCGGTCACTAGCTATCTTTTCATTCAATTTATTTAATAAGAATGAGTTTTTCTGTTGCAAAGCCGAGCCGTTCAGCGCACTGATCATCGGACTTAGCAAACGGCTGGAATTCATTGGATCGACCACCATCGTATATTTGCCGGACTGTACTTTCTTTTGTCCCAGTTTGCGTAATACACGTTCCAGCGCTTTCTGACCGATTCCTTTCTTAATCAGATCGTTCATATAAAGCGACGACTCATACCAATAAGCAGAAGGACGCGCCTCGCCTTCCCCTCTGATCGTGATGTCGGCAGAAAGTGAGTACCACGTACTTTTGGTTTCTCCTTCGAAACCATTGCTGATCAGGCGGTAAGCAAAGTCCTCGCCATCGCCATAGGAAGAACCGACAGAGATGATCCGTTCGTCCTTGCCTAGTGCTTCTTCCGCTACGGCTTTCGCCATCTCTATTTTATCGTCCGGATTTAAGGATGCGAACTTGGCATCATATAGCTTTAAGTCCGGTTTCCCACCTTTATAGTAACGGGAAGGGTCCGCCAATACACGCGCCTCATCTTTAGCCAGATAGCGTGTAGAGTCTATTCCGTTTTTGATAAATGTTTCGAGCTCTTTCCGGTTCAGGCGGTTGGTAGAGATACTACCATAACGTCCGTCCACATATAGGGAAAGGCTTAATCCGCCTTCCGATGCCTGTTGCAATCTGTCCATCTTCGCATCGCGCAGTTCGAAAGAAGTGTTCGAAGAAGAGTATAAAAGGACTTTTGCTGCCTGGCAGCCATTCTTCAAGGCGTAGTCCATCGCCCACTGTGCCAGTTTCTTATTTTCGTCTGTAATCATAGGTTCGTCTTTTTAAAGTAAGCATTTACTTCTAGTTCTCTCCACCGACAGTCAGTTTGCTAACCAGGGCTGAAGGCATACCGCAAGTCACCGGACAGGATTGTCCGTCTTTTCCGCAAGTCCATGTACCGTTGTCGATCTTCGCATTGGTAGCTACCATCGTGATATCCGCCAAAGCTTTCGGACCGTTACCGATAATATTAATGTCCTTGATCGGTTGCGTCAGTTTACCGTCTTCGATCATGTAGCCCGACTTCACAAAGAATGTAAAGTCTCCGGCGCCGATCTGTACCTGACCGTTCGTAAAGTTATCTACAAAGATTCCCTTCTTTACAGAAGAAATGATATCCGATTCACTCACATTTCCGGCTTCCATATATGTAGCACGCATACGGGGTATCGGCATATTGCGGAACGATTCGCGACGTCCGTTGCCGGTTGGTTCCACTCCGTAGTGCTTTGCACTGATACGGTCGTGCAGATAACTAGTCAGTACTCCGTCTTTAATCAGATAAGTTTTCTGTCCTTCGGCACCTTCATCGTCGAAGTTCACCGAACCCCGATTGAACGGAATCGTACCGTCATCCACCACGTTGATATGTTCGTTGCAGACTTTCTTATTCAGCTGATCGGCAAATATGGAAACATTCTTCCGGTTGAAGTCCGCCTCAAAAGTATGTCCGATAGCCTCGTGAAGCAAGATACCCGATCCTCCGGCACCCATGACAACAGGCATTTCACCGCCTTTGGGTTTGATAGCCTTGAACAGAAGAGAAGTCTGGTCTACCGCTTCGCGGGCGATTACGTCCACTACCTCGTCCGACAGGAAATCGAATCCTCTGCGGTAAGCACGGGCAGCGTAGCCGTTCTCCGTCTTTCCGTCTTCTTCCATGATGCACACGGCACCCAGCGTCACCATCGGACGGTAATCGTAGAACATCACTCCCTCCGAATTGCAGAAGAAGATATGCGAAGTGGTATCGCTCTGACTTGCCTGTACTTTATGTACCCGTTTGTCCAAAGCGAAAATCCGGTCGTTCAGTTTTTGCAGATAAGGCATCTTATCTTTCAAGCTGACTTCCTCCCACGGGGAAGCAACGGTATAATAGTTCTTCTTCAGTTCCTTTTCGGTGAGATTCAGCGGTTTGTTGCCTTTGTTGGCGGAAGCGATGCGGGCGGCAGTACGGGCAGCTTTCAGCATATCCTCCACAGTAATATTCTCCACGTAGGCATAGCCACTCTGGTCTCCAGTCAGTACACGGGGTAGTCAGAGCCATAGCAGAACCTGTCGCCAATGATCCGAGTAGAGCTATACCTCCGGTTTTTAGAAAATTTCGTCTGTCCATGTTCACTTATATTTAGTTTCAGTTTTCTTTTGTCAGCAGACTTTCCAGTTCTTCGGCATTCAGACGGAGATAGAATTGTCCGCGATAAGCTACAGAAATAGCTCCTGTCTCTTCGGAGACGATGATGGCGTGCGCATCCGATTTCTGCGAGATGCCCATAGCCGCACGGTGACGCAAGCCCAGTTCTTTCGGGATGTTCAGGTCGTGAGAGACTGGCAGGATACAGCCTGCGGCTTTGATCCGTTTTTTGCTGATAACCATTGCTCCGTCGTGCAGAGGACTGTTCTTAAAAAATATATTCTCAATCAGACGCTGGCTGATAGCCGCATCTATAATTTCTCCTGTACGGACCACTTCATCCAGCGGAGTGGTATGCTCGATCACGATCAATGCGCCTACTTTCTGCTTTCCCATGCTCAGGCAAGCCATTACCACCGGCATGATATCATCATGTTTCAAGGCTTCTTTCCTCGCCCCGCTGAAAAAATGCGCCAATGCACTGACATGCCGATGCGAGCCCAGCGTCAAGAGGAAACGACGAATCTCATCCTGAAAAAGGACGATCAAAGCAATCACACCCACATTCATCAAGGTATCGAATATGGAGCCCAGCAGTTTCATCTCCAGAATCTGAGTGACCACCAGCCAGATCAGGATAAAAACCAGAATGCCGGTAAAAACCTTGATAGAGCCGGAGGCCTTCATCAGTTTGTAGGTGTAGTACAACAGAAGGGCGACCAGCAGTACATCGATAAAATCTTTTATGCCAACGTCAAAAAACACGGTACTTATTACTTATTACAAGTTATTAATTCACAAACGACAAGAGAGTATCACCAACGGATAATGCCATTCTATCATTTGCCATATTCACTCTCAGTTCTCAGTTTATCCACAATCCGGACGGCTTCCACCGCTTCGCGCACGTCATGCACCCGAAGAATGTTCGCTCCTTTCATTAACGCAACGGTATCCAGTACAGCAAAGTACATGAACACTTCCTTCATCAAATTATCATAATGGGGTTCTTTCTGCATATTTTGGGGAGTTCCCTGCATGTGCATCATGATATAAGGCACTCCCAGGCGGGCCACAGTCTCAAACATCCGGTTGTCCATCTCACCGGCAGCGATATCATTGACGATAGCTACGCCATACTCCTCCACACACTGTTCGGCTACATCCGCCCGGAAAGTATCGACCGAAACGATAGCATCCGGATGATTCCGGTTTACGATCTCCAGTCCGGTACGTAAGCGGTTCATTTCTTCTTCGGCGGTGATGTGTTCGGCGTTCGGGCGCGAGGAGTAAGCTCCGATATCAATGATAGAGGCTCCTTCATCGATGATCTGCCGTGCCCTCGCTGCAATTTCCTCCTGCGTCTGCATCCGGCTGCCGGAATAAAAAGAATCGGGTGTCACATTGAGAATACCCATCACTTGCGGAGTAGCAAGATCGAGCAGACGTCCTTTCACATTTATATAAGTTGGAGAGATCAATTTCATTCTTGATTATATTCCAGTTAGACTGTTGCAAATGTAGATAAAAAAAGCAAGTATTCGTATTAAAATTAGGAAATAAACGTATATTTGCAATCAATAGCAATCAATAGAACTACCGAAAACGAATACCATGAGCCGATTGTCCCGAATTATCTTAGGATACCTTGTCTCTTTTTTGTTCATCGTTATTCCTGCAAAAGCCCAGAAAGAAGCTGAAGTTTATAACGTTGATTCCTCTTTGTATGCCTACTATCAGCGTTGCCAGGAACATTTGCTGGAACCGGTCGTGCTGAGTATGTCCGATACGCTGTTCCGTATGGCTACCGGGCAAAACGACCAGCGGATGCAGGCGGTAGCTCTCTCCACCCGGCTGGACTATTATTATTACCAGGCCAATAATGAAGACAGCATCATTTTTTATACCAATAAGGTAAAACAATTCGCTAAAGAAATACAGCAGTCCAAGTACTACTATTTCGCCTGGGCCAACCGGCTGATCCTATATTATCTGAAAACCGGAAGAAGTAACATCGCCCTCTATGAAGCCGAAAAAGTGCTGAAAGAGGCACAAGCCGAGGACAACAAGACCGGACTCATGTACTGCTACAACATCATGTCGCAGATTTACACAATCAAGAACTTTGATGTCATGGCGTCCGAATGGCGCGTGAAAGAAATCGAACTGACCGAAAAATACAAATTAGAAAACTATAATATCAGTAATACTTACGCTCAACTTGCCAATTACTACATTACGCATCATCAGCCGGAACCAGCGCTGGAAGCACTGGAAAAAGCAGTAAAAACAGCCAACTCCGCCAGCCATAAAATACTGGCAAAGCTGACATACGTAGAGTATTACAGTGAATTTAAAGATTTCTCAGCAGCGGAGAAGATGCTGAAAGAATGCAGGGAACTGTTCGACCAGGACAAAAGGCTGGACTCACTCAAAAAAAGGTTTTACCGCACAGAGGCTTTCTACTACCAGCGCAGCAAACAGTTCGTCAAGGCACTGGAAGCTGTCGAGAAGCAGAAAACCGAAGAGCAACGGCTGAATGAGTACGCCATGAGCAGCGGACAATACCGCCTCAAAGGAGAAATCTACAGACAGATGGGCAGACCGGATGAAGCGGTGAAATTTCTGAAAAAGTATATTGAAGTAGACGATTCTTTGAAAATAGCCAATGAACAACTGGCGAGCAGCGAATATGCCACGCTGCTAAATGTAGAAAAGCTCAATGCGGAGAAAAAGGAATTAATGCTTCGGACAAAAGAAAAGGAGTTGAGCAATAAAACGACGCTGATTTTTTCATTGATCATCCTGTTAGCCATCCTCTTCTTGTTCTTATATCGGGAAAGCCGTCTGAACCGGAGGCTGAAGGCCTCGGAAAGTGAATTAAGAAATAAGAACGAAGAACTGACTTATTCGAGAGAAGAACTGCGCAAAGCCAGAGATCAGGCAGAAGCGACCAGCCAGATGAAAACGACTTTTATTCAGAGTATGTCTCACGAAATACGGACACCGCTCAATTCGATCATAGGCTTCTCACAAGTATTAAGTGACCACTACGGCAATGAGGAAACGAAAGAATTCGTCAACATCATCAAAGCCAACACGGACGATCTGCTTCGACTCGTGACCGATGTGCTCGCATTGTCGGAGCTCGACCAATATAACAAGCTCCCTACAAATATCCAAACGGATATCAATATGATCTGCCAGCTATCTATCGAAGTAGCTAAAATGCAGAAACAAGACACAGTCGAATTCCTTTTCAAACCGGAAAGGGAAAAACTAATCATACTCAGCAATCCGGAACGCATTTCGCAGTTACTTGCCAATCTGGCACACAATGCGATCAAATTCACGACTCATGGCAGCATCGAACTGACTTATTCGGTATTGGAAGCAGAAAAGAAACTCGAGATCAGCGTTACCGACACCGGTATAGGAATCCCTAAGGAGAAACAGGAAAAAGTATTCGAACGCTTCTACAAAATGAACTCCTTCTCACAGGGCACGGGCCTCGGACTGTCGATCAGCCGGACGATTGCCGAAAAGTTAGGAGGCAGCCTCCACATCGATTCATCCTATACGGACGGGTGCCGGATGGTGCTGACTCTTCCTTTGGTATATGCTGAGTAAAAAACGCTTCTGACCGATACCAAATCCGAAAGAATAGCCTATCTTTGCAACATTTAAAAATAAAAGCTCAGGCTATGAAACTTTCTGCTCTTTACCAGATATTTCTGGATTGCCAATTAGTGACGACCGATAGTCGGAACTGTCCTGAAGGATCACTGTTTATCGCTCTGAAAGGCGAGTCATTCAATGGAAACGCTTTTGCCGGAAAAGCATTGGAAACCGGTTGCGCCTATGCTGTCATCGACGAATCCGAATACGCGATTGAAGGCGATCAACGATATATACTCGTAGACGACTGCCTGCAAACATTGCAGCAGCTTGCCAATTACCACCGCCGCCAGCTGGGTACACGAGTAATCGGTATCACTGGTACCAACGGCAAGACGACTACGAAGGAACTGATCTCCGCCGTACTCTCTCAGAGCCACAACATTCTTTATACGCTAGGTAATCTGAACAACCACATCGGCGTGCCCTCTACCCTGCTCCGCCTGAAAGCGGAACACGACCTTGCCGTCATCGAGATGGGCGCCAATCATCCGGGAGAAATCAAATTCCTCAGCGAAATCGTAGAGCCGGACTGCGGTATCATCACCAATGTAGGCAAAGCCCATTTGGAAGGCTTCGGTTCTTTCGAAGGTGTGATAAAAACCAAAGGAGAACTTTATGACTTTCTCCGTAAGAAAGAAGGTTCTACCGTCTTTATCCATCACGACAATGCTTATCTGATGAACATTGCCGAAGGACTGAACCTGATCCCTTACGGCACCGAAGATGACCTTTACGTAAACGGACGAATCACCGGCAACTCCCCTTATCTCACTTTCGAATGGAAAGCGGGCAAGGATGGTAAATCCTATCAGGTTCAGACGCAACTGATCGGAGAATACAACTTCCCCAATGCACTGGCTGCCATCACCATCGGTCGCTTCTTCGGAGTGGAAGATGCAAAGATCAACGAAGCCTTAGCCGGATATACACCACAGAACAACCGCTCGCAACTAAAGAAAACGGACGATAACACACTGATCATCGACGCATACAACGCCAATCCGACCAGCATGATGGCTGCCTTACAGAACTTCCGCAACATGGAAGTTCCTCACAAAATGCTCATCCTTGGTGATATGCGCGAACTGGGTGCCGAAAGCGCTGCCGAACATCAGAAGATAGCAGACTACCTCAAAGAATGCGCGTTCGAAAAAGTATGGCTGGTAGGAGATCAGTTTGCAGCAGCAGAGCACTCCTTCCAAACCTATCCCAACGTACAGGAAGTAATAAAGGAACTGGAGGCCGACAAGCCGAAAGGATACACTATCCTGATCAAAGGGTCCAACGGAATTAAACTCAGTTCGGTTGTAGATTATCTATAATATCGCTGTTAATTTCTCAAAGTATTCTCATGCCTTTGAAAAAAAATTCTCACCACGATGAGAAAAAATACTCATGCCTATGAGAATATTTTCTCACTGCAATGAGAATTTTTTCTCATAGGCATGAGTATGATTATGCATTACTACAGTCTTCTATTCCCTTCTCATCATTCGCGGACGAACCACATAATAAGCCACTAAACTGGCAAGGATGGCACCCACCGAGTTGGCGGCAAAGTCCAGCCAGTCTCCTCCCCGATAAGTCGTGCAATATTCTTGCAGCAATTCCACACAGCCGCTGAACAGTATGGGACAGAGGAATGCCCCTACCCATGCGTGCCATAACGGTGCGTCATCACGACGATGCGCCCGCAGAAATTCCAGCCATAACATACCTGACATACCAAAGTACATACAGATGTGAACTAATTTATCTAAGTTAGGGATTTCATTCAAGTCCGTTTTAGGAGGTTTGAAGAAAGACAGATAAATCACAGTTAAGATGATAAAAAGTGAAATAGGATATTTCTTAATATAAGATAGCATATCTAAATAAAATTACGATTCCGGTACAAATATAACTATCATTTTCTATATTTGCATTTTAATACGTACATTTTATAACGATTTGTAAGACAAAACAAGATTTATGACGAAAATTGATAGAGCGAACTTCGGAAGTAAATTAGGCGTAATACTTGCTTCCGCCGGCTCGGCAGTAGGATTGGGAAACATCTGGAGATTTCCCTATGAAACGGGTAATCACGGTGGCGCAGCCTTTATACTGATCTATTTAGGATGCGTTTTTCTTTTGGGACTTCCCATTTTGATTGCCGAATTCCTAATCGGACGCCGTTCGAGGGCAAATACAGCGGGAGCCTATCAGAAATTAGCTCCCGGCACTCATTGGCGCTGGGTGGGACGCATGGGAGTCCTCGCAGCTTTTCTGATTCTCAGTTATTATTCCGTAGTGGCAGGATGGACGCTGGAGTATGTGTATGAAGCTCTTACGAACGGCTTTACGGGTAAGACTCCCACAGAATTCATCTCTTCCTTCCAGCAGTTCTCCAGCAGTCCGTGGCGACCGGTCTTGTGGTTGGTTCTGTTTCTGTTGGTTACTCATTTTATTATTGTCAAAGGTGTGGAGAAAGGTATCGAGAAATCTTCCAAGATCATGATGCCGACTCTGTTCATTATTATATTGATACTTGTAATCTGTTCGGTTACCCTGCCGGGAGCTGGTGCGGGTATCGAGTTTCTGCTGAAACCGGATTTCAGCAAGGTGGACGGAAATGTATTTCTGAGTGCGATGGGACAGGCTTTCTTCTCCCTTAGTCTGGGGATGGGATGTCTCTGCACCTACGCTTCTTATTTCAGCAAAGAAACCAATCTGACCAAGACAGCATTCAGCGTAGGGATTATAGACACGTTTGTAGCAGTATTGGCAGGCTTCATTATCTTTCCGGCCGCATTCTCTGTAGGGATACAACCGGACGCGGGTCCGAGCCTTATCTTTATCACACTGCCCAATGTATTCCAGCAGGCATTCAGCGGAGTACCGATATTGGCCTATATCTTCTCCGTCATGTTTTACGTATTGCTTGCCATGGCAGCGCTGACTTCCACCATTTCCCTGCACGAAGTGGTCACCGCTTATCTGCACGAAGAATTCAACTTCACACGCGGCAAGGCAGCCAGACTGGTGACCGGAGGATGTATCACCCTAGGTATCCTTTGTTCATTGTCGCTCGGAGTGATGAAAGGATTCACCATCTTCGGACTGGGAATCTTTGACTTGTTCGACTTTGTCACAGCGAAGATCATGCTGACACTCGGCGGTCTGTGTGTTTCTATCTTTACCGGATGGTATCTCGACAAAAAGATTGTCTGGTCGGAGATCACCAATGACGGTTCGCTGAAAGTTCCCGTATACAAACTGATCATCTTTATATTAAGATATATCGCACCGATTGCCATCTCTCTGATCTTTATCAATGAGTTGGGACTTATCAAACTATAATGTGGAAAGACTTTTTTTATTTTACTAAAACCGAACGACAAGGCATTATCGTCCTTGTCGTTCTTATTATAGGGGTATACACAATCCCCGCACTCTTGCAAGCTTTCTCCGGACCGGAGAAAACCGACCCGGCTGAACAGGAGAAATCCGAAAAGGAATATAATGAATTTATCTCTTCCATAAAAGAAGTAAAGCAGAACAAGAAATATCCGGTTTACAGAGACAAGTATTCATCGCCCGCCTATCCGAAAAAAGAAATCAGACCGACAGCGTTCGATCCGAATACCGCCGACTCCGCCACTTTCCTCAGTCTCGGCTTGCCTCCCTGGATGGCAGGTAATATTCTGCGATACCGCAGAAAGCAAGGCAGATTCCGACGTCCGGAAGACTTTCGGAAAATATACGGGCTGACGGAAGAACAATACCGGACTCTTCAACCGTATATACGCATTGCCGAAACACCGGTCCTTCAAGATACCAGCCGGATATTAGTAGTACAAGCGACTGCCCCATATGATACTTTAATGAAATACCCGCCGGGCACTATCATCGACCTTAATCAGGCGGATACCACCGAACTTAAAAAGATTCCGGGGATCGGAAGCCGGATTGCCCGATCGATTGTAAACCGTCGCCGGTTATTGGGAGGATTCTATCAAATAGAACAGTTAGGGGAGATTCGGTTAAAAGCGGAAAAACTCCGTTCGTGGTTCTCCGTGGATGCCGGAAAGATTCACCGGATCAACATCAATAAGGCAAGTGTAGAGCGAATGATGCATCATCCGTACATCAGCTATTATCAAGCCAAGGTCATTGCAGAGTACCGGAAGAAGAAGGGGAAAGTAAGAGACTTGAAACAACTGATGCTTTACGAGGAATTCACACCCGCAGATTTCGAACGAATGGCGCCTTATGTTTGTTACGACTAGAATCGTATTTGTTGTGATATATAAAAAAAGATGCATTCCTATCACACCAGACAAGAATGCATCACACACAAACAAAACAAACACTCTACTGACATCTTCACAGACTTACGTAGAGAAGCGACTATAAATATATAGCTAAAAGATTGAACTCACACAATCTTCTAGTGATTTGGTATCCATTTTTAGAAGTTTGGTTTCCTTATTAATCTTTTTTAATTGTGCCATCCACCATATCGTTTGCTTCCTTAGACGATACTCCGGCGATAAATGCGGGGATCATCACATTCTCCAACGCGGTAAACTCCGGCAGAAGCTGATGAAACTGAAACACAAAACCGATATTCTTATTGCGGAAAGCGGACAGTTCTTTCTCCTTCATCCGGCTGACTACCGTTCCGTCAATCGCCACCGTGCCCGCATCCGGTTCGTCAAGCGTTCCCATGATCTGTAAGAGAGTCGTTTTTCCGGCTCCGCTAGGTCCTACGATACTGACGATCTCACCTTTATTGATTTCCAGGTCAATGCCTTTCAGCACCTGCAAAGAACCAAAACTCTTGGTTATTCCTTCTAATTTTATCATAATAGCTTCTTAGATTCGTTTAATGACATATTCCGCCAGATAGCAGCCGAAGACTGCCGGCATATAGCTGACCGTTCCGCAGGTCGATTTCTTATTCCGTTCGTCATCCGTGAGCAATACCGCTTTCGGGTCCGCCTGTTCGGTACTGAATACGACGGGAAGTTTACGCTTTACTCCCATTTTCTGCAAACGCTTCCGCACCGCTTTGCTGAGTCCGCAGTGATAGGTATCCCAAAGATCGGCAAAGCGAATCTGCGTAATATCGCTCTTCGCGCCTGCGCCCATGCTGGAAACAATCTTTATATGACGCTTCATCGCTTCATAGATCAGAAAGCATTTGGGGCTGATCGTATCGATGGCATCCACTATGAAGTCAAACTTAGCGGAGTCCAACAGTTCGGGGATGTTCTCGTCTTTCAGATAGACGGGTAAAACGGTCAGTTCAATATCCGGATTGATGTCTTGGTAGCGTGCCGCCAACACTTCCGCTTTCGGCATCCCCAGGGTGGAGTGCATGGCAGGAAGCTGACGGTTCATATTGGTAGGCTGCACGGTATCCGCGTCTACAATCGTCATCCTGCCTACCCCAGCCCGGCAAAGCATTTCGGCAGCATACGCCCCCACGCCTCCCAGCCCGACAACCAATACATGCGAAGCACGGATACGCTTCATTTTCTCTTCTCCCAACAGGAGTTCTGTCCGTTGTTGCCAGTTATTTTCTTCCATCAGCTTTTCTTAAACCATTTATAAAACCATTTGCCCACCTTTTCATAATGCTGCGATTCGTTGTAACCACGCGGGTCGGAGAAAGACACAATCTCCTGCGGATCGCCGAACTGGTCGGGGTACAGGATAATCAGACTGTTGTTGGAGAAATACTTGCTCAGCTGTGCCGGCAGACGTTCAAAGGACGGATCATACGAGATAGAACCCCGACGGGCAGAGATGACAACGAATAAATGATCGTAGTTCACCTGTCCGGTCAGCAGCAGAAGGTCGCCCCACTCTTCGAGCAGAGAAAATTCGGTCGGGGTACCGCTGAATTTCTTCTTCACCAGTTGTTGCAGACGCATCAGTGTACGTTCGTTGGCAAAGAAGTGCACACGGCAGCCGAGAATGCTTCCCATCCGGCAGAAATGCTCTACCCATTTGGAAAAACCGGTTTCAAATTCGGCTTTGGGCGGAACGGCGATGATGATGCGGCGGAGCGTATTGACCGGCATCAGGAATTTGGCTATCATCACTTCGCGGTGAGTACCTTTCAGCAGGCTTTCGGCAAGGTTGCCAAAGAAGGAATCGACGATATTCGCCTTGCGGTGCAGACCGATCACTACATCCGTAGCCTCATATTCCTTAATCGTATGTATAATCCCCGAAGCAATGTTCAGATCGTAGCGGCTTACCATCGTCACCGGTACATCGGCGGCAGCGGCAATCATGGCGGCTTTTTCGAGATTCCGCTTGCCTTGCAGTTCCTTATTCTCCGAGCTGTTATTGTCATTAATCACATTCAGGGCAATCATGCCATTCTTCTGCTTGGCATCCTTGATCACCAGGGCGAGATTCACCAGGTTCTCAATCGTTTCCGGATTAGCTACCGGAATCAGAATCTGCTCCATCGCTTTCTTCGCTCCCTTATCTTCGGGCTGCGCATCTTCGTTCAGTGCAAACCGGCGGGCGGAACGTTCCGTTACCAGCGAACTGATGACACAGGTGAAAAGGATCATCACGACCGTACCGTTCAGTACGTCATCATTGAGCAGACGCTCTCCGTTTTCCATGATAATTTCGTGCCCGATCAGCACCGCTGCCAGCGTAGCCGCCGCCTGTGCATTACTGAGTCCGAAGATCATGCTGCGTTCATTGGGCTGCATACGGTAAATCTTCTGCGTGATCCATGCGGCAAGCCATTTACTGAAAGTAGCTACCACTGTCATGACTACCGCCACTTTCAATGCTTCGCCCCCCGTAAACAGGCTTCTGACATCGATAATCATACCGACACCGATCAGAAAGTAAGGAATGAACAAGGCATTTCCCACAAATTCCAGACGGTTCATCAGCGGAGAGACATGAGGAATCAAGCGGTTCAGGACCAATCCGGCAAGGAAAGCTCCCAAAATTCCTTCCATTCCTACAAACTCCATCAGTCCGCCTCCGAGGAAGACCATCGCCAGCACGAACACGAACTGCATCACGCTATCGTCATACTTCCGGAAGAACCAGCGTCCGATGCGGGGGAAGAAGAAGATAATAAGGAAACCAAGGAAGGCTACTTTCGCAACGAGGAACACCCAGAACAGACCATCGACGGTGCCTTTAAACATTCCGCCAATAACGGCAAGGATGATAAGGGCAAGAGTGACCGTAATGGCCGTACCACCGATAGTAATATTGACACTGCGCAGACGGGATAATCCGTAACGGCTGATAATAGGATAAGCAATCAAAGTGTGAGAAGCGTACATACTGGCGAGCAGCACTGCGGTAAGAAAACCGTATCCCAGCATGCTCATACTGCTCCATATACCCAGCGCCATAGGAATCAGGAAAGTAAGCAAGCCGAAGACAACGCTCTTCATCCGGTTTTTCTTGAAGTCCTCCATGTCCATTTCGAGTCCGGCAAGGAACATGATATAGTAAAGCCCCACTTTACCAAACAGTTCGAAGCTGCTGTCACGGTCGAGCACATGGAATCCGTGTTCGCCGATCAGCACACCGGCCAGAATCATACCGATAATATGAGGTATATGAAGGCGCCCCAGAATCATCGGAGCAAAGAGAATGATAATTAGCACCAGAAAAAACACCCAAGTCGGATCGGTTATCGGTAACGCTAAATTGAATTCAAACAGGTTCATAGGTCCGTGGTTTTAGGATTTCTACGCAAAGGAACAAAAAAGTTCGCAGAATCACAATGCAGGTATTATAAATCTCATCCTCCTGTTTATTTAATAGGAATAATAGCAACAATTGCAGAAGGATAGTTGTTGGAGATAAAAAGAAAACTTAACTTTGCATCCATCCCAATAAAATGAACGCATTATGGCAAAAGGAATCCCATACGGCATATCGGACTTCAGCAGGCTGATAGACCAAAATTATTATTATGTAGATAAAACGCATTTCATTCCCCAGATAGAAGAAATAGCAAACTACCTTTTCCTTATTCGTCCCCGACGGTTCGGCAAGAGTGTATTTCTCACCATGATGCGTGCCTATTACGATATTTCACAGAAAGATCGTTTTGAAGAACGGTTCGGCAATCTATGGATCGGTAAGCACCCCACCCCGCTTCAGGGAATCTACCAGGTGCTCTATTTTGACTTTTCCAAAGCAAACCTGGGACGTGGAAGTCTGGAAGACAACTTCAACAATTATTGCTGCATACAGTTGAACGACTTCTTCAGTACTTACCGGGAATACTACCAAGGCGAGAAAGAACTGGAGCAAATCATCGCTTCTACCGAAGCCGCTACAAAGCTGCATTGGCTGGAAGCCACCGCCCGCCGCCTGGGACATTTGCTCTACCTCATCATTGATGAATATGACAACTTTACGAATGTCATCCTGAGTGAACAGGGGAAAAACCTTTTCCGCGACCTGACCCACGCCAGCGGCTTCTACCGAGAATACTTCAAGCAGTTCAAGGGTATGTTCGAACGCATCTTCCTGATGGGGGTAAGTCCTGTTACGCTGGACGACTTATCCAGCGGATATAACATAGACTGGAATATCAGTGTGGACCCACATTTCAATATGATGATGGGATTCAGCGAAACGGATGTACGGGAGATGTTCGGCTATTATCAGAAAGAAGGTATGCTGAAAGGAGATATAGATGCCATGATTAATGAAATGAAACCGTGGTATGACAATTACTGCTTTGCAGAAGCCAGTTTGAAGACCGATCCGAGAATGTTCAATTGCGACATGACGCTATATTATTTGCGTCACCGGGTTAATTTCGACGCCTCCCCTAAGGAATTGATCGACAAGAATATCCGTACGGACTACAGCAAGCTGAAAATGTTGGCACGCCTCGACCATGAGAATGTGTCGGGGGAAGACCGCATGAGTACGATTGAAGAGATAGCTGCTAAAGGAGAGATACTGGTAAACCTCCACACCTCCTTCCCGGCAGAGAAGATTGTTGAAACAGACAATTTCCGCAGCCTGCTTTATTATTATGGACTGCTTACAATGTGTGGCACACGTGGAGACCGTATTGTGATGTGCATTCCTAACAATTGCGTCCGTGAGCAGTATTTCGGATTCCTTCGGGAATACTACCAGCAGCGTAAGGAAGTATTCTTGCCTCACTTAAAAGATTTAATTGACGACATGGCCTTCGACGGACAATGGCGCCCTCTGTTTGAGTACATAGCCCTTGCCTATAAAGAAAACTCCGCCATCCGCGATGCCATCGAGGGAGAACACAATTTGCAAGGTTTCTTCAAAGCATACCTTGCTCTTGCTTCTTATTATCTGGTTCAGCCGGAATTGGAGATGAATTACGGATATTGTGACTTTTTCCTCCTGCCGGACAAATCCCGCTACCCGGACACGGCACACAGTTATATTCTGGAATTAAAATACCTCCCGCGCACCGCCACCGATAAGGAACTGGAAGAACAAGCGGAAGAAGGCAGAGGGCAACTAAAACAATATAGCCGGGATAAAAAGGTAACAACTATCAGTGAAGGGACTGCATTGCATTGCATTTTGCTCCAATTTAAAGGATGGGAACTGATAAAATGTGAAGAAGTATCTCCAAAATGCTGATTATATGATAAAATGTTCTAATTTTGCAGCGATTAACCACATTATTCACATTTAACAAAAGAAAAAGATGAAAGTAGCTATTGTTGGCGTAAGCGGAGCCGTAGGACAGGAATTCCTGCGCGTGCTCGATGAGAGAAATTTCCCGATGGACGAGTTAGTTTTGTTCGGTTCTAAACGCAGTGCCGGAACAACCTATACTTTCCGCGGTAAACAGATCGAGGTCAAACTCTTACAACACAACGATGACTTTAAAGGAGTAGACATTGCTTTCACTTCTGCCGGTGCAGGAACATCCAAGGAGTTCGAGAAAACAATCACCAAATACGGTGCTGTGATGATCGACAACTCCAGCGCTTTCCGTATGGACGCTGATGTGCCTTTGGTAGTGCCCGAAGTAAATGCCGCAGATGCGTTGGAGCGTCCGCGTGGCGTCATTGCCAATCCTAACTGTACAACTATCCAGATGGTAGTTGCACTGAAAGCCATCGAACAGCTTTCTCATATAAAAACCGTGCACGTATCTACTTATCAGGCTGCCAGCGGTGCCGGTGCTGCCGCTATGGACGAGTTGTACGAACAATACCGTCAGGTATTGGCCAACGAGCCTGTGACAGTAGAGAAGTTTGCTTATCAGCTGGCATTCAACCTGATTCCGCAGATCGACGTGTTCACGGAAAACGGTTATACCAAAGAAGAAATGAAGATGTATAACGAAACACGCAAGATTATGCACTCTGACGTGAAAGTCAGTGCAACCTGCGTACGTGTTCCCGCACTTCGTGCTCACTCTGAAAGCATCTGGGTGGAAACAGAACGTCCGATCTCGGTAGAAGAAGCCCGTGAAGCATTCGCCAAAGGCGAGGGTCTCGTTCTTCAGGACAATCCTGCTGAAAAGGAATACCCGATGCCGTTGTTCCTTGCAGGCAAAGACCCTGTGTACGTTGGACGTATCCGCAAAGACCTTACAAATGAAAACGGTCTGACATTCTGGATCGTTGGCGATCAGATCAAAAAAGGTGCTGCACTGAATGCTGTACAGATCGCTGAGGGTTTCATGCCTTGAAACAAAAGGTTTCATGCCTTGGAACTAATAGTTTCAACCTTTGAAACCATTGGTTTCAAGCAATGAAACTAAAAGTTTCAAGCGCCTGAAACTATCTGAAACAACTGTCGATTGAAATGACTTGACCGTAACAACTGACTCATTTAACCTGTCCTTTCAAGCCATTTCAAACCATTTATCAGTCTATAATGAAGGAGTTGTCAGCTATTAACAACTGATTTCTCAGTTATTAATAGCTGGGATGCCAATTGTTAACAGTTGACACATCAGACATTAACATCCTGCAAATCAAAGCATAAAGCTAAACAAACGAGATTAAGTCCATGATGCAAGTGAGAGCAACCGTTTGCCCTCATACCTGCCGCCACAGTTGCTACCACACTGGAAACCACGATGAATAAAGGGATACAGACCGTTTGTTAGAGCATGAGAGCAAAACTGCTATCAAATCACTATGGAGAGAAATACCTATTTATGGGTACTCGCATACTCCCAAAATAGTCATTATTTGCGATTGTAGTATTAACGATATAGAACGAAATTTGCACAAAATTTGTTCTATGAGGTTTCTTACACTTAAAATAATGCTCTGCTTGCTTCTTTCTTTGATCATTTCCAGAATTGAAGCCAATACTAACAATTATTCTACTGAACACCACGCTCAACATCGGGAGTAACGCACTGGAACATCTGCAGATATCGAATGTAAGCGATATTTCCGCCCTTCTTCCGGGAGGAAAGACGAAAGTCCCGGACTTGACCAGCAACAATATTTTCTCTCTGCGCGACGGAGGTTCATCCGCAGGCAACGCGGCTTTCGGAACGGCGATAGAAGTAGACGGAGTACGCATCGGCAACAACTCTTCTTTCGGCAATATGACCGGAATAGATACCCGCAGCATCTCTGTGGCCGATATCGAATCGGTAGAAGTCATCACCGGAGTACCTTCGGCAGAGTACGGAGACTTGAACAGCGGTATGGTCAAAATCCATACGAAGAAAGGGAAGACTCCGTGGAATGTACTGCTATCCATCAATCCCCGCACAGAACAGGTGTCCTTTTCCAAAGGGCTGGACCTCGGCAACGATAAAGGAATCGTCAACATAAGCGGTGAATGGATCAAGGCTACTCAAAAGCTTAATTCACCCTATACTTCTTATACCCGCAGAGGATTCTCCGCAGGTTACAGCAATACGTTCCGGAAAGTGCTCCGATTCGACATCGGGCTGACCGGTAACATCGGAGGAATGAATACGAAGGATGATCCCGACGCATATACGGGAGAATATACCAAAGTCAGAGACAACGTTTTCCGTGCAAACACGTCATTGGCATGGCTGCTCAACAAGTCATGGATTACCAACCTCAAACTGGATGCATCGGTGTATTACAATGATAACAAGTCGCATGCACATACACCTTATTCTTATGCATCCGAACAGCCGGCAGTCCACGCTGAACAGGAAGGTTATTTCATTGCAGGCAAACTGCCTTACCATTTCTTTGCCGATCAGATTGTCGATTCCAAAGAACTGGATTATGCCGCTTCGTTGAAGTACGAATGGAACCGTCGTTTCAAGAACGTTACCAGCAATCTGAAAGCAGGCGTGCAATGGAAAGGAACAGGCAATGTGGGCGACGGAGAGTATTATCAGAATCCTTCGCTGGCTCCCAACGGATATCGCCCCCGTTCTTACTCGGCTTATCCGTATATGCACAATGTTTCGTTGTATGCGGAAGAAAGCCTGTCGGTAGCTGTCGGCAGCACCATGCTGAGGCTGATGGCGGGATTGCGTTGGGAGAATCTGTTCATCAGCGGAACGCAATACGACAAGCTGAACACACTGTCGCCACGTTTCAACGCCAGATGGCAGCTGAACGAAAACATAGCGATTCGGGGCGGATGGGGAGTGACCGAGAAGCTGCCTTCGTACTATGTACTCTATCCCCGACAGGAGTATCGGGATATTCAGACTTTCGGAGTCTCATACAATAACAATGAGTCGGCTTACGTCTATTACAGTCAGCCATATACTTTATTACACAATGAGAAACTCCGCTGGCAGAAGAATCAGAATGCCGAAATAGGAGTTGACATCAATGTAGCCCGCACCCGTATTTCACTGGTAGGATACTTTAACCGTACGAAGATGCCTTATAAATATACAAGTACCTATACTCCGTTCGCATACAATGTTCTACAGTTGCCGGAAGGATTCGAGCTGTCCGCCAATCCGCAGATTACCGTAGACAATCAGACGGGCATGGGATATATACGGGACGATGAGGACAGTTACTGGACACCGCTGGACGTAAAGGTGAAAGACCAGACTTTCGTCAGGTCAACCTCTCCCGATAACGGACCGGACATCACCCGCAGAGGAGCGGAAATGATCATCGATTTTCCGGAGATCACTCCTCTCCGTACGCAGTTCCGTGTGGATGCGGCCTATACATATAGCAAATACATAGACAATTCCTTGTCTTATTACTACCAAAACGGATGGTCGCACACCACTCTCGCCAACCGTTCCTACCAATATGTAGGTATATATGCCAACGGCGACAACTCATCCACGACCGCCAACGGCAAGCGCACTCACTCGCTGGATGCCAATATCACAGCGATCACCCGTATCCCGAAAGCAAGGCTGATCATATCCTGCAAACT
>PPYE01358041.1_pt1 | contig 24496 bp, 20 predicted proteins | sample 1559881 | NCBI WGS metagenome assembly PPYE01 (sample SAMN08240022, study PRJNA423297) | Human gut metagenome, whole genome shotgun sequencing project. | reverse complement strand
TATAGTAAGGAGCTTCGATTTCTACCACGCCGTTGTTTTCGCTGATAATCACTCCATCCTTGGAGGTTACCCGGAAGAGCTCCGGACAGGTATCCTTCTCGAAGGCATCATTCCAACTCTTGTAGCCGATGTGCTTCTGCGTCATCATGCCGTTCCACTTACCGCCAGACATCTTGTGGTTGTAAACATCGCAGATGAGGGAATCGCGCTTGAAGAGGCGCTCGCATTCATCCGCCCAGATGTTCGCCTTCGGATTGTTCTGCTTGTAGAGAGCATGGTTCTGAGCCTGGGCAAAGTACATCTGATGCAGATTGCTCATCAGCTCAATAGGGAAGAGGATGATCTGACGGTAGGCATCGTGATAGGCTGCCGGCAGACTGTTGTACTGGCGCAGCGCATCAGCCTCGAGCTGGAGATACTGATTCACCACCTCCTGCCATTCGCCGTTCTCCAGACTGTAGGTGTTCTTGTCGAGCATCTCCGGAGTGCAGCGGCCGTTGTATTTGCATACGAGGTTCAGGATGCGTGCTGCTTCGTCAGCCTGCGATTCTCCGAACTGCTGGGCGCACCAGTCGCGGGTGTGGCGGGTGACGTTGTTCACCGAGTATTTATGAGGATTCCACGCCATGTCCATAAACTGGCTGATAGGATATTCCATCGGCTTGAGGTCGCCCACGTTGAGAATCCAGAGACGATCAATTCCGTTCTCGTAGGCTAGGGTGAGCTGCTCCCAAGGGTTCTGCACTGGAGTTACGTTGAGCATCTTGGAATTTCTAGGCGCACCCACGTAGTCTACATGATAATACAATCCCCATCCGCCCTTGTGCTTGCGTTCCTGGGCATTCGGCACACGGCGCACGTTGCCCCAGTTGTCATCGCAGAGCAGCAGGGTTACATCGTCGGGAACCTTCATTCCCTTGTCGTAGTAATCCAGCACCTCTTTATATAGTGCCCAAACCTGCGGTGTTTCGCTGGCCTTCTTTCCCGTTACATCAGCGATGATCTTGCGCTGGTCGTTGATGATCTGGGACATCAGCTTTGTATCAGCCTCTGCACTCATCGCCTCATCGCCGTCGCCACGCATTCCGATGGTTACGATCTGCTCGGTTCCCTTCATGCGCTCTATTCCCTCACGGAAGAACTTCTGCAGGTTAGCCTTGTTCTTCTGATAGTTCCAAGGTCCCCATCCCTTTCGGTTGCGGGCGTATTCCTGATGGTTGCGTGCCATCGGCTCATGATGGGAGGTGCTCATCACCACGCCCATCTCATCTGCCGTCTTCTCGTTCTCTGCATCGTCGGCATAGAACGCCCAGCCCCACATGGCTGGCCACATCATGTTGCCCCTGAGGCGCAGCACTAGTTCGAAGACGCGCTGGTAGAAGCGGTGGTCGCCATATCCGGTGCCGTAGGTGTTCTTGACCCACGAGGTGAGACAAGGCGCCTCATCGTTGAGGAAAATGCCACGATAGCGCACGGCTGGTTCGCCATCAGTGTAGGTTCCACGTTTCACGAAGATGGAGTCGTGGTGCTCTACGGGAACGTCTGCCCAGTCGTACCATGGCGAAACGCCCATCTGCTGGGAGAGTTCGTAAATGCCGTAGATGGTTCCACGGCGGTCGCTTCCGGCGATGATGAGCTGGTTGTCCACCACGGTTATGATGAATTTCTCGCGCTTGCCCTTGAGCAGATTTCCGTTGATGCGTTTCTGCTTGACGAGCTGGTCGATGGCAGCAGAATGTCCGATGGTTCCCACGAGGATGGTTGCCTTGCGGTTGGAGGTGATGGTGGCTTGGGAGCCGCTCACGTTCCTGATGTCCTTGACCAGGGCATTGGCAGCATAGCTCACGCCGCGGCAGTCGTTGGCGTCCATATAGATTTCTACCTTATCATTACCGTTGATGAGTAAGTCGCCCTGCTGGAAACTTACGAATCTCTCTGCTGCGCTCATGCTCATGGCTGAGAGGAGGGCAGCGGAAGCTAAAAATGCTTTCTTGATGTCATTAAGTCTCATACTTATTTAATTGTGTTTGTTGTTTGATAGCTGCAAAGGTAGGAATATCCTCCGGAAAGTTCTTTATCAGATGTCCCCTTTACTTTATTATTTGTTTCATTTTGGCTTTCCATGCGGTTTCTGTACGTCTTTTCCCCTAAATGTTTTGTGTTTTCAGAGAAAAGTATTAATTTTGCATCATAAAAATAAGATAGAAAAATATGATAGACAAACCGACCATAGCCCGTATTATGGACTCCACCAAGATAGAAGAGGTGGTGTCTGAATTCGTGACGCTGAAAAAGCGCGGCATCAATTATATCGGCTTGTGTCCTTTCCATAACGATTCCCATCCGTCGTTCTCCGTTTCGCCTACCCGAGGCATCTGCCACTGCTTTACCTGCGGCAAGGGTGGAAACGCCATCAATTTCCTGATGGAGCTGGAGCAGATGACCTATCCCGATGCGCTCCGATGGCTCGCCAAGAAATACAACATCGAGATTCAGGAACGCGAGATGACCAGCGAGGAGAAACAGAGGGAGAGTGAACGTGAATCCATGTTCATCGTCAACGAATGGGCTGCGAAGTATTTCCAGGACATTCTGCAGAACGACGTGGACGGACGCGCCATCGGAATGCAGTATTTCCGCAGCCGTGGATTCCGTGACGACATCATCCGGAAGTTCCAGCTGGGATTCGCCCTGCCACAGCGCACGGCACTCTTCGACGAGGCAGTGAAGAAAGGATACAATCCGAAATATCTCACCGCCACCGGACTCTGCTTCAAGGTGGACAAGGACGAGGCTGGCAACAGGAGCGGACAGGACCAGTACCTGGACCGATTCTCCGGCCGTGCCATCTTCCCGTGGACGAGTGTGAGTGGCAAGATTGTGGCATTCGGAGGACGCGTGCTGGACTCCCGGACCAAGGGCGTGAACCAGAAATACGTCAATTCGCCCGACAGCGAAATCTACCATAAGGAACGGGAGCTCTACGGACTGTATCAGGCAAAGAAAGCCATCGCCAAGGAAGACTGCGTCTACATGGTGGAGGGCTATACGGACGTCATCTCCATGCACCAGTGCGGCATTGAGAACGTGGTGGCAAACTCGGGAACAGCCCTGAGCATCCATCAGATAAGACTGCTCCACCGATTCACCAGCAACATCGTATTGCTCTACGACGGCGATGCTGCGGGCGTGCATGCGGCGCTGCGAGGAACCGACATGCTGCTGGAAGAGGAGATGAACGTGAAGGTGCTCCTCCTGCCCGAAGGCGACGACCCGGACAGCTTTGCCCGCAACCATACGGCAGAAGATTTCAGAAAATATATTGAAGACCATCAGGTAGACTTCATCCAGTTCAAGACCGATATTTCGCTCAGGGGCGTCACTGACCCCGTGAAGCGCAGCCAGGCAATCAATTCCATTGTAGAGAGCATCTCGAAAATCAAGAATCAGATTACCCGTGCAGCCTACATCACCGACTGTGCCCATCGCCTGGGTGTGAACGAGGCAATCATCGTCAATGCCCTGAACAACTTCGTGCGCAACGGAATGAGCGAGCAGGTGAAGGCTGAGCGCAGAGCAGCCGGACTCAGAGAACCGGTGGCCGGAACACCCCAGCCGGGACTGCAGCAGGGGATGAGGGGAACCTCGCCGCTGGACAAGCTGCTGGAGGTGGAAGACCTGCTGGTGAAGCTGATTATCCATTATGGCGACAAGATCATCACGGTGAAGGATGTGGACGAAAACGAGGTGCAGCTGCCCGTGGCTCAATACATTAGCCTGGATATGGGCGGCGACGGATTCAAGTTTCACAAGGACTTGTATAATCAGATTCTTCAGGAGGCTCTGGATCATCTCGATGAGGAGGGATTCGTGGCAGAGACCTATTTCACTACCCATTCCAATCCGGAAATCAGTCGCATAGCCGGAATGCCTTTGGGCGAACAGGAGATTGCCACGGCCAGCCTGCAGCTGAAACTGAGTCCGGAGAAGCTGCGCCAGTACGTGTTCAAGGACCTGCTCAGCTTCCGCACCCATTACATCGCTCAGCGCATCATCGAAGTGCAGCAGGAGTTTGCCAAGAACCCGACCAACCGCGAGCTGCTGCAGGAGTTTGTGAAACTCAAGCAGATGAATGCACTTGTGGCAAGTCAGACGAACTCAGTATTTAATTAGAATAAGGATATGATTTATTTCCATTGGATTTATCTGTTGCTCTATGTCGCAATCATGATTCCTGCGATCATCCGCGTCTTGCTCGACAACCGACAGCCGGCGAAGACGATGGCTTGGATTCTCGTGCTCGCCTTCATGCCGTTCGTGGGAATCATCTTCTACATCTTCTTCGGACAGAACACCCGGAAGGAGCGTCACATCAGCGACCGAAGCATGGACCAGCTGACCAAGCGCTCGATGCTGGAATTCGTAGAGCAGGAGAATCTTCACCTGCCTGCCAACAACAAGCCGCTGATGAATCTCTTCACCAACCAGAACTGGGCGTTCCCGTTCAAGGACAACAGGGTGGACATCTTTACCGATGGTTATGAATTCATCTGTTCCTTATTATATAATATAGGTAAGGCCCAGCATCACATCCACCTGGATACTTACATCTTTGAGGACGATGCACTGGGCTATCTGGTGGCTGATGCGCTGATAGACAAGGCGGAGCAGGGAGTGGAAATAAGAGTGATTTATGACGACGTGGGCTGCTGGAAGGTGAAGGACGCCTTCTTCGAAAGGATGAGAGATGCGGGCATTGACGTGCACGCCTTCATGCCCGTGCGCTTCCCGGCTTTTACCAGCAAGGTGAACTATCGCAACCACCGCAAGCTGTGCGTGATTGACGGCAAGGTGGGATTCATCGGGGGCATGAACATTGCCAAGAGATATGTGAAGGGAACGGGAAAGCAACCATGGCGAGATACGCATCTTCGCATCGAGGGTGGCGGCGTCTATGCGCTGCAGCGTGCGTTCCTCATCGACTGGTATTTCGTGGATCGCACGCTGATTACCAACCGCGTCTATTATCCTCCGGTGGATATTCATATCAACAACAGCAGTCTGGTCCAGGTTGTGACGAGCAGTCCTATTGCTCCATGGCCCGACATCATGCAGGGTTACGTGCGCATCCTGCTTCAGGCGCAGAAGTATGTGTATATGGAGACTCCTTATTTCCTGCCAACTGAACCGGTATTGTTTGCGATGAGAACGGCGGCATTGGCGGGAGTGGACATCAGGTTGATGATTCCCCGCAAGGCAGATGCGAAGCTGGTGGAATGGGCTTCGCGTTCGTATGTGATGGAAGCAATAGAGGCTGGAGTGAAGGTTTATCTCTATATGGGTGGTTTCAACCACAGCAAGCTGCTGGTGAGTGATGATAATCTCTGCACGGTGGGAAGTACGAATATCGACTTCCGCAGTTTCGAGAATAATTTCGAGGCGAATGCCTTTTTCTATGATGAGGAAATGGCGCAGCGCATCAAGGCGATTTATCTGAAGGATGAATCGCAGAGCATCCTGGTGGATGATGTTTCCTATTTCGTGAAGCGCCCGTTCATGAAACGGTTGTTCGAAAGCATCGTCAGATTGCTTTCGCCGCTGCTGTGATTAGGCACGGATTTTTATTTAAGAATGGGTTTATTTAGGCACGGATTTTTATTTAAGTATGGATTTATTTAGGCACGGATTACACGGATTACACGGAGTTATGAGCTAAATTCAATATCCCGAATTTATAATCTCATAAAAAATCCGTGTAATCCGTGCCTAAAATTTGCTTTTATCTGAATATCGAGAAGTTGACGCTTCCGTAACTTCTATGCTCCAGGAATCGGGGATGCTCGGAAAAATCATGATTCTTGCCATGTTCGAAAACGAAGATTCCATCTTCGTTCAGCAGGTCGCCATTCAGTACGAGGTCTGGGATCTCCGGGAGTTTTTCCAGGGCGTAAGGTGGGTCGGCAAAGATGAAATCAAACTTCTGCTTGCAGGTCTTCAGGAAGCGGAACACATCGCCACGAATCAGAAGATCCTTGTCTTCGCCCAGCTTCTTGAAACACTCGCGGATGAAGTTGGCGTGGTCGCGGTCTGCCTCTACGCTGATGACGCGCTGGCAACCTCGGGAAACGAGTTCCAGCGAGATGCTGCCCGTACCGGCAAAGAGGTCGAGGGCGGTTGCATCCTCAAAATCGATGTAACCCTGCAAAACATTAAAGATATTCTCCTTTGCAAAATCTGTTGTAGGGCGCGCCTTGAACGAACGTGGAATGTCGAAATGGCGACCCTTATATTGTCCTGTTATGATTCTCATATTTTTACTTTGAACTTATTACTTATTACTTTGAGCTTTGAACTTTGAGCTTTGAACTTTATGATTAGCTATGCTGTTGAATTGACTTTCTCTTCGGCCGCCGAACGCTGTTTCTTCACTCTTCACTCTTCGTTCTTCACTTTCTTCACTCTTCGTTCTTCACTTACTCAAGTACAGTGCCAGCAAGTCGAAAGGCATTCCTTTGATTTCCGTGATTGGAGCACGGTTGAATTCTGCGGCGGGATTCAGGAGGAAAGTCTTCCTGATGTAAAGCTTACTGTTATAAAGGAACCAGTCCTTGTCAGGAACTTCGCCCGAAACGTGTAGCTCGTCCTGCATCTGATCCAATCCCATCTGCTTCCATACGTAGAGGATGAAATAGAGTGCATCCTTGGCATGAGCCGCATTGAACGAATTGAAGAACTTGAAGCGGTTCTTGTCGAAACAGAAGAGGTCCAGCTTCTTGTCGTGGAAATAGGCATAGAGCTTGCGGTGAATGCCCGTGAAACTGCGCTGATGCAGATAGTGCCACATCGGCTGCATGATAGGAGTGAAGCGCACATCCTGGAAATTATCTTCCACCACCATCTTGAAATCCTTGTTGATAGGGAACACAGCCACTACGTTGAGAGCCGGCTGAACACGGTAGAGGATGGCGTCGGAATGATGACCGGCAAAGGCGTGCTGATAGAGCACGCCAAGGTCTTCTTCATGGAATTCCTCTATCGGAACCAGCAGGATAGGAGAGTCGATGTAGACTCGCACCTTCTGATAACCACGTTGCAGGAGATCGCTTTCCTTGAAAGCCTGACGCAAGTTGGCTGCCATGGATACGCCGCTCTTCACGGTATAAGGCTCGTAAATGACCTGATGCTCAGCTTCGCGGTCAACTACCGAAAAGCTGAGTGTATTCTTGCTCACTCTTATCGTGAGGCGTGCCTGAAGTGTTTTATTGCCTGTTAGCTGCATGATCATCTTGTTGTTTTTACCAGTTGCCTGCGTTGTTATTATCTGTTGTAATGTCGCCAATCTTCAGTCCCGGATATTCTCCGGCATAGTTGGCCTGCTCGGTGATTTCCTGAATGGCGTTTTCGTCCAGCCCGTCGAGGAAATCTTCATAGGCGGCTCCGCATTCCATGAGCGGAATCTGCTTGCCGCTCTTACTGACAATCGTGGTAGCGGCTAGCGAGAATTTCTTGCCGTCGGAGTAGGGGATGAAGGAATCGGCAGCCTTCAGATACTTGCCCTTGACGAGGGTATTGAAGTCGCCCGTATACACCCCATGCTTGTCCTTGTACTTCTCTTCCGCTTCCCGGATGATCATCAGCCTGGCTTTCACCTCTGCCTCTCTGCTCTTCATCCGTTTCTGGAAGATGAGGGGCTGGCAGATGCTGAGTACGCAGAGGGTCATCATGACGATGACGCATGCTCCCAGGACCGCATTATTGTTTATTTTCCTTAATTTCATTCTCATTTCAAAAAGTATTATTACTTTTGCATTTGTATTTGCTTCTGCAAAGATACTGCAAGCGAGCGCAATGAAAGCTTGCTTTCAAATTGCCGAGTGCAGCTTTTGCTTCTGCAAAGATACTGCAAAACCGAGACAACACAAAATATTTGGTGTTGAAATTATTAAATATTAATTATAAATTGTACATTCATGATTGTAGATGAACTAAAATATAAGATATTGGAGCAGTTTGGCTTTCCGCCAACTCCCGAACAGGCGAATGCGCTGGATGTCTTCGCCCGCTTCATGACCGATCGCAATCCTCATGCTGTGATGATATTGCGGGGTAGTGCGGGTACGGGTAAGACTTCGCTTTCGGGTGCCATCGTCCGCACGATGAAGGCCATCGGTCAGAAGGTGATGCTCCTGGCTCCTACGGGCAGGGCTGCCAAGGTCTTCTCCCTGAGCAGCGGTTCGCCTGCCTTCACCATCCATCGCCGCATCTATCGCGAGAAAGCATTTTCGGGCGTTGACGGCCAGTTCAATCTCAACGACAATCTCTATACGGATACGCTCTTCATGGTGGATGAGGCCTCGATGATTTCCAATCTGGGATTGGGTGGAACTACCTTCGGAAGCGGCTGTCTGCTGGATGATCTGGTTCATTTCGTCTATCAGGGTCATAACGACCGCCTGATGCTGATTGGCGACAAGGCGCAGTTGCCACCTATCGGCGAGGAAGAATCGCCAGCCCTTCATTCTGCCATGCTCGAAGGCTACGGTTTGTCGGTTTATGAATGCGATTTGAACGAGGTGCTCCGCCAGAGTGAACAGTCGGGCATTCTGTATAATGCCACGATGATTCGTCAGATGATTACGCACGATGACATTACGCAGCTTCCGAAAATCCATTTCTCCGGCTTCCAGGACATCCAGCTGATGCCTGGAGCCGAACTGATAGAGGCGCTTGCCGACAGTTATCATCATGTGGGTCTGGACGACACCATCGTCGTGACTCGCAGTAACAAGCGTGCCAACATCTTCAACCAGGGCATTCGCAATATGGTGCTTGACAGGGATGAGGAACTTTCGCAGGGCGACATCCTCATGATTGTGAAAAACAATTATTACTGGATGGAAGAGGAGAGGAAGAAATTAAGTGAAGAACGAAGAGTGAAGAGTGAAGAAACAGCATTCGGCGGCCGAAGGGAAAGCCAATTCAATTGCTTAGCTAATCATAAAGTTCAAAGTTCCAAGTTCCAAGTTCAAAGTAAAGAAGTTCAAAGTAAAGAACTTCCTGCTTTCCTTGCGAATGGCGACCGTGCCAAGGTCTTGCGGGTTCGTCGCCGCATCGACCTTTACGGTTTCCGTTTCGCCACGCTTCTGCTGCAGTTCCCCGATTATGACAATTACGAGCTGGAGGCAACGGTGCTGCTGGATACTTTGACGAGCGAGGCGCCAGCCTTGACCCATGAGCAGCAGGAGCAGCTCTTCCGTCAGATAGAAGAAGATTATCAGGACATTCCGCTCAAGGCGGATAGGATGAAGGCGATTCGCCAGGACCAGTTCTTCAATGCCCTGCAGGTGAAGTTTGCCTATGCCGTGACCTGCCATAAGGCGCAGGGCGGACAGTGGGCGCATGTTTATGTGGATCAGGGTTACATGACGGACGACATGCTCACGCCCGATTATATCCACTGGCTCTACACCGCCTTCACCCGTGCCACCGAGAAGTTGTATCTGGTCAACTGGCCGGAGACGCAAACCGTTACTTCTTAGTTTCAAATTGGTTCAATATCAGCGATTTCGGCAAATAAACATCAGAATGTTTGATGGTTTGAAAAAAAAATCGTACTTTTGCATCCGGATAAATATGAAGTGTGTTCCGCACGCCATGAAAGGGCGTGTGGGGTTTTTATGCAAAGGTATAAGAAATTTATTAATTTATCATATATAAAAAATAAATGGAAAAAAGAAAAGTAGCTTTAATCACGGGTATTACAGGTCAGGATGGCTCTTATTTGGCAGAGTTGCTGCTGAGTAAGGGGTATGATGTTCACGGAACTATCCGACGTTCATCTACCGACTATCGCGAGCGCATCGCTCATCTGGAAGGTACCCCAAATTTCCATCTTCATTATGCCGACCTCGGTGACTCCATGAGTATCATCCAGGTGATGAACAAGGTGAAACCTACAGAGGTTTACAACCTTGCGGCACAGAGCCATGTACAGGTAAGTTTCGACTCTCCGGAGTTTACTGCCGATGTAGACGCAACGGGCGTTCTCCGCATCCTGGAGGCTATCCGCCAGTGTGGTTTGTCAGAAACCTGCCGCATGTATCAGGCTTCTACCTCCGAGCTTTACGGTAAGGTAGAAGAGGTCCCACAGAACGAGAACACTCCGTTCCACCCTTATTCTCCATACGCTGTTGCCAAGCAGTATGGTTTCTGGATTGTCAAGGAATATCGTGAGGCTTACAACATGTTCTGCTGCTCAGGTATTCTCTTCAACCATGAGAGTGAGCGCCGTGGCGAGACTTTCGTTACCCGCAAGATTACGCTGGCTGCAGCCCGTATCAAGCAGGGCAAGCAGAGCAAGCTCTATCTCGGTAACCTGGATTCTCTCCGCGACTGGGGGTATGCTAAGGATTACGTAGAATGCATGTGGCTGATTCTCCAGGCAGAGAAGCCGGAGGATTTCGTCATTGCTACCGGTAAGCAGCACTCTGTCCGTGAGTTCGCCCAGCTAGCTTTCCACTATGTTGGAATCGAACTGAAGTGGGAAGGTAAGAATGAGAACGAGAAGGGTATCTGCGTTGAGGGTCCTGAGGAACTCATCGGTAAGACACTCGTTGAGGTTTCTCCTGACTTCTATCGTCCTACCGACGTGGTGAACCTTTGGGGTGACCCAACAAAGGCTAAGGCTAAGCTCAACTGGAATCCTAACACCACATCTTTCGAGGATCTCGTCAAGATCATGGTAGAGAGCGATATGGCGAAGGTAGCTGCCGAGGATGCTGGCGAGAAGGTTCGCTGCAATCTCGTGGAATACTTGGAAAAGGGTATTGTTAAGTAGTGAGTAATGATTAGTGATTAGTGATTAATTCCGTTGAAGATATGAGTGAAAGTGGAGATCTTTTATCACATAAATGTATGAAATTTGCTATTCGTATAGTAAAATTATATAAATGGTTATGTGATGAAAAAAAGGAATTTGTAATGAGCAAGCAACTACTTCGCTCAGGTACTAGTATTGGTGCTAATTTAGCAGAGGCACAAGCAGCAATAAGTAAGGCTGATTTTACAGCAAAAATCTTTATTAGCGCTAAAGAGTGTCGCGAAACGCAATATTGGATTGAATTATTGTTTCAGACAGATTATCTGGATAAAAAACAATACGAATCAATTCTGACTGATTCTGTAGAATTAGGGAAAATGTTGTCTTCTATGACAAAGAAACTCCAACCCAATGGCAGGCTGTCATCAACGGAAGATAATCACTAATCAATAATAAATAATAAATGAATAAAGATTCAAAGATTTATATAGCAGGACACCACGGACTTGTGGGGTCTGCTATCTGGAATAACCTCGAGAAGAGAGGCTATCATAACCTGGTGGGTCGTTCTCATAAAGAACTCGACTTGACCGACCAGTATGCAGTAGAGAAGTTCTTTGATGAGGAGAAGCCAGATGCAGTGGTTCTGGCTGCTGCCTTCGTGGGCGGAATCATGGCAAATTCGCTCTATCGTGCCGACTTCATCATGCAGAACATGAAGATGCAGTGCAACGTGATCAGCAATGCCTATTCTCATGGCGTGAAGAAACTCCTCTTCCTGGGCTCTACCTGCATCTATCCAAAGAATGCACCGCAGCCTATGAAGGAGGACGTGCTCCTTACTTCTCCTTTGGAATACACCAACGAGGAATACGCCATTGCCAAGATTGCCGGACTGAAGATGTGCGAGAGCTACAACCTTCAGTATGGAACCAACTATATCGCAGTAATGCCAACCAACCTCTATGGTCCGAATGATAATTTCCACCTGGAGAACAGTCACGTAATGCCTGCGATGATGCGCAAGATTTATCTTGCCAAGCTCATCCATGACGGCGACTGGCACAGTATTGAGGTAGATATGAACAAGCGTCCTATCAATCCTACTGACAAGCTTCGCGCCATTATCGGCGAGGGTAATGTGGACGGCAGCAACTCTCACGAGCGCATTCTGAAGGCGCTGGAGTTCTACGGAATCTACGACAACAAGGTGGTGCTTTGGGGAACCGGCAAGCCTTTGCGTGAGTTCCTCTGGAGCGAGGATATGGCTGACGCCAGTGTTCATGTGCTCCTGAATGTGGACTTCAAGGACATCATCGGCATTGAGAAATACAGCTCTGTATTCTATGGGGCCAAGGTGGATGGTGCTGTGGATAGAAATAATTCTGAAGGTAGAGGTGGTGCAATCCCATCTCTCGGTGAGATTCGCAACTGCCACATCAACGTGGGAACCGGTAAGGAACTTACCATCCGTGAGCTTTCAGAGCTTGTAGTAAAGGCAGTAGGTTTTGAAGGCGAGGTAGAGTTTGATGCCAGCAAGCCTGATGGAACCCCAAGAAAGCTCATCTCAGTAGATAAGCTCCACAGTCTCGGCTGGACTCACAAGGTAGAAATCGAGGATGGTGTACAGAAGCTCTTCGAGTGGTATAAGAATAGTTTGAAAGACTAAATACAAAATATGGATAGGGAAGAGTAGCGACGGTTGGATCGCTGCTCTTCTTTTTGTAACTTGCCCACCCAGTTACTTAAGAAGTTTGATTTATAATAGTGTTGCGGAATTAAGGCTAACATAAATATGAAAAAGATTATTTTATTCTTGCAGTTGATCTTCTCGATAGGGATGTCAGCGCAGACGACTGTAGAATCAGTCCAAGTTGCGGATATGGATGAAGGTGCCCCCATCTGTGGCAAGTCAATAGATTTTCACAAGCGCATTCTCCAGGCCTACAATTGCGATAGTACGCTCATCGTCTTCGCTTGTGATACCACTAAAAAAGGAAAAAATACCGATACTGGCTATCTCTATTCACTAGATGCCAATACCCTGGAAGTGCAATGGCAAAAGTCGCTGAAACTTTCTTTGTCAAAACTCTATGGCGTCTGTTCCGAGGGAGTGCTGCTTTCCTCCACTCTGAAAAGTACAGGCAAGTCACTCTTGACCTTGTCTGATACCAAGACGGGCCAGTCGCTATGGACGCAGTATCTTTATCCTGTCTATTTCAATGATAGCTTGGATATCGTGGTGGGACTTGAGAAAGTGGGAGACAGCAAGACATACGCTTATCGCCTGAGCACAGGAGAGTTGTTGTGGGATGCCGAGATTCCGATGACCAAGAACGTGGGATGGAAAGATGCTTGCATGGTGGATTCCACTCACTTGGTGGTTGTGGGTGATGACATCAACGAAATCAACATCCATTCGGGTGAAATCAAGAAGGTGAAGGCTGTGACTGGCATTCGTGATTCCAAGGGAATGATGGCTATGGCATTGACCAATGTCTTGTCTGCAGCAATCACCATCGGATTTAATTCTTATGTTTATTACTATTATTATAATCTTAATCCATATCTCATTACGGGCTTGACTTCCAATATCCTTCAGGTGGGCTCTGACTTGTATATTAGTGATAGAAAAAGCCTCTATTGTTTGGGAGCGGACAGTTTGCAAACACGCTGGAAGTATGATTTCCAGGACAAGGAGGCTTCTACGGCTCATCTTCTGCTTAGGGATGGCAAGATATTGATGCTCAATTACGGTTATGGCAACAGTCTTATGAGAGGTACGGTGAAGTGTGGCAAGCCTTTCTTGGCTTCTTTTGATGCACAGACGGGAGATAGGGAGAAGATGTTTCCTTTATACGACAAGAAGCATGTCATGAACGACGGAATGCTCACGGAGAGTGGTGTCTTCCTTGCTGGTTCTGACAAAGCTGTATATCTGTCATTTGCTGATTCTGCTGTCATCAGCAAAGATTGGAATCGCAGAGCCAATGGGGCTTTGACTATGGTGTTGAGAAAACCATTCTATGCGTTTCATGGACTTGCACCAAAGCTGACTTTAGTGGAGGCATTCGACAAGGTGTGCCCGATGCAGACCAGTACCAACAAGCTTTTTGTCTTCAATGACAAGTTGGACATTCTTGAATCTTATGATCTCTACGAGACCTTCTCCGTTTGTTTCCGTTTGGATGATGTGCTTTGCATACAAAACAGGGATGACAAATCCAACTTTAGGCTGATTCATCCCGATGGTTCCTCTATCGGAAAACTGAAAGGCAAGCCTGTAGCCGCCCTGCTCAAGGGCAGAAATGTGCTAGCTGTATATGATGATCACCTTACAGTCTTTAGTGATGGATTCGAACCACCGAAGGCATAGCCAGCAGATTTACAGTCTGCCCCATTTGGCCACTCTGGTAACTACCCAAACGCTTTGTTCTTAAAAGCGAGTGCAAAGGTAGTACTTTTTTTTCATTCCACCAAATTTTTCTGCAACTTTTTTCTGTTTTTCTTCAAAAAAGTTCAATTTTCCCTTGCTTTCCCAGCTTTAATCCATAAAAAAAGAGAATTCTCCACTCTTCACTATTCGTTCTTCACTTTAATAACGTGTCTTCTGCGATGCTTTCTTGACAATCTTCTGTGCTTGTAGTGCTCATATTTCTTGATGGCTACGAAGACTGTCAGGGCAAGGACTACGGCTAAGAGGAAGATGACGATTCCGCCACCCAGGTTGTCGCCCTTCACTTTCGACCACATATCCAACACTTCTGGAGTATGATCGCCAGCATCATGAATCATGGCGCATCTTGCCACCACTGTGCTGTCCGGATACATGATTGGGTTCAGGTGCGCCTTTCTGCCTTCCTCTCCAAAGAAGTAAGCCAGGTTCACGGTCTCAGGATAAGCTTCCTTGTCGCTCATCGCTTCCAGCACCTTCCTGCCAGCCACGCTGCTCACATAACCCGTGGTCTCCATGTTGGCAAGTGCCACGTCTTCCTGGCAGAGATAGTTGATGAAGTAGGAGGCTGCCTTCGGATTGCGGGAGTATTTCGGAATCACCCAACCGTCAAACCATACGTTGCTGCCTTCCTTCGGCACTTCATAACCCAAATCAACACCCACGTTTCCGGCTTCCTCTATCGCCCATACAGCATCACCGCTCCAGGTCATGTTCAGGTAAGCCTTTCCCTTGGTCATCGTCTCCTTGCCGAAGTCTGCCTCCCATCCCTCGATGTTGGGCTTCAGCGCCTTCAGCTGTCTTTCTACGATGGCAATAGCCTTTGGCGAATAATCGTTCATCAGTTCCGGAACGGTTACCTTGCCTGCAGCCAGGTCTTTGCGGTGTTCCCAGATCAGAGCCGTGCCGTAGGAATCGCGGTAGGAATCCTTCATCAGCAACTTGCCACGATACTTTCTGTTCCAGAGCGTGCCCCAGGTCTGTGCGTCCTTCTGCGGTACGTGTACCTTATTATATAAGATTCCGCAGGTTCCCCACATATAGGGAACGGCATAGTTGTGGGCGATGCGACCGTGATTGGAAGTTGCATCAATCTGCTCCACGATGTAGGGCGACACGTTCTTCAGATAGTTCGGAGTCTTGCCGAACGCCGTGTCGATGGGCAGCAGAAGGTCCTTGCGGAGCATTCGCTCGATGATGTATTCCGACGGACACACCACGTCGTAGTCTTCATGACCGCGCTCAATCTTGGTCAGCATCACCTCATTGATGTCGAAGGTCTGGTAGATGACCCGGATCTTCTTTCCGGTCTGTTCCTCATACCATTTCGGGAATTCTGCAAGAATATCCTCGTCAATGTAGTCTCCCCAGTTGTAAACCTTCAGAATCTCCTCTCTGTTCTCCTTGTTGTAGCAGGAAGAGAGCTGCAGAATCATCAGCAGGCTCAGGAAAAGAAAAGCTATTGTCTTGACTCCTTTAACTCTCTTAACTCCTTTAACTCCCAAAAATATCTTGTTCTTCATTTTTTATTTCTTCTTGTTTTTTTCTGAACGACGATTGATGATAATCAGCATCACGAGCACCAGCACGAAGATAATCGTACTCAGCGGACGGAGTTCCGGCGTCAGTCCTCCCTTTCTCGCATCTGCATAGATAAAGGTGGAGAGCGTCTCCAGACCTTCGTTGCCGATGGTGAAGATGGTGACGGCGAAATCGTCGATACTCATGGTGATGGCGAGCATGAAGCCCGAAATCATTCCCGGCAATATTTCCGGAATAATCACCTTGCGCAATGCCTGCATCGGTGAAGCTCCCAGGTCGAGTGCCGCCTCATAGAGGTTCGGGTTCATCTGCTTCAATCTAGGCATTACGCTCAGAATGACGTAGGGCAGACAGAAGGTGATGTGAGCGATGACCACCGTGGTGTAGCCCTGCGGAATGCCCAGCGTGATGAAGAGCAGGAAGAGCGAAATACCGATGATGATGTCGCCGTTCAATATCGGAATGTTGTTTACAAACTGGATGGCGTTTCTCGCATAACGGTTACGCAGATTATAGATTCCGATGGCGGTGAGGGTTCCGAAGAGGGTTGAAACGGTGGCGGTAATCAGCGCGATGCTAATCGTATTGACGAGTGCCGCTGTCAACGAATGGTGGGTTCCCTCTACGAAGAGATTCTTGTAGAGCTGCAGGGAGAAGCCGGTCCAGTTGCCCATCACCCTTGCCTCGGTAAACGAGAAGATGACGATGATGAGAATAGGGGAATAGAGCAGCAGCAGGAGCAGCCACAGATAGCCCTGGCAGAATACTTTCTTCATCATTTCCTTGCTGAATAATGTTTTCATCATCTGATGCCTCCTTCCTGCTTACTGCCGTCGCCGGCAATCAATGTTGATGCGCCGATGAGGAAGAGCATGATGAGCGAGAGGGCTGCACCATAGTTCCACATTGAGTTGTTGATGTTCTCCTGGATGGTTGTTCCGAAGAGCTTGATGTTGTTCATCGTCAGCAGTTCCGAAATGGCAAAGGTGGAGATGGTGGGCATGAAAACCATCAGAATGCCACTAGCCACGCCCGGCATGGAGAGGGGAAGGATGACTTTGATGAACTGTTGCCAGGGCGATGCGCCCAGGTCTTCAGCTGCCTCTATATAGCTGCGGTCCATCTTCTGCAGCGTATTATAGATAGGATAAATCATGAATGGGATGAAGTTGTAGACCATACCAAACAGGAGGGCGCCTTCGCCCAACGGGAGGTCGGCGAAATCGAAGAGTGCCACGGTGGCAAGTGTGCGCACCAGGATGTTCACCCACATCGGCAGGATGAAGAGCATCACGATGGTGTTGGCGTATTTCATCTTGGTCTGGGTCAGAATATAGGCAGCCGGATAACCCAACAGAATGCAGAGCAGGGTGTTGAGAAAGGCAATGCCGATAGAATACACGAAGGTATTGATGGCTTCCGGGTGCGCCAGGAATTTCTGGAAATTGTAGAGCGTCAAACTCCCGTTCTCATTGGTAAATGCGAACACTACGATGAGAATCAACGGCAGCACCACGAATATTGCCGCAAAGATGGCGTATGGAATAGACCAGCTTTGTCGAGAGGATATAAACTTGATAATGTTCAATTTATAATTGATAATTAATAATTTATAATTTTTATTCAAACGAAATGCTTTCTCTTGGAATGGTGATTGCCACATGGTCGCCAAGGTCCCAGACATCCTGAGTGTCTACATAGAGCTTCTCGCCCCAGTCGGTGTCTACGGTCAGGTGATAATGGTCGCCCTTATAGAGAATGAAGCTGATGTCGCCGGTAAAGGTTCCTTCGCTCTCGTTGTCGAAAAGCTCAATCTTTCCGAAATCCACGGTTACGTTGATCACTTCCTTGCCTTCTTCATCGGTATGAATCTTACTCTTCTTCTCTTCCGGAATCGCTATCTGGTATTCGCAGCCCAGGAACTCGATGGTTCCGTCGCCGTTCACCTTCGCCTGGAAGGTGTTTGTGGTGCGCTCCTTCTTCATGATGTGGATGTTGTCGGGAATCACGCTCATGCCGATGGTCTGTCCCACCTCGAAATGCTTGTAGTTCTGAATCAGGAACTCGCAGCCCTTGTCGCTCTCGGCAAGCATCTCGTAGTGCACGCCCTTGAAGATGGAAGAGGTAATCTTACCCACAAACTGGGCGTGCTCCGTATCGGTAGAAACTTCGATGTCTTCCGGTCTGATCACTACATCCACTTCCTGGTTGCAGCCGAATCCCTTGTCCACACAAGGAATCTCTGCTCCTGCCACCTTGACCAGACAGTCGTGGACCATCGTTCCGCAGAAGATGTTGCTCTCGCCGATGAAGTCTGCCACAAAAGAGTTGGCTGGTTCGTTGTAGATATCGGTAGGGGTTCCTATCTGCTGAATCTCTCCCTCGCTCATCACCACGATGGTGTCGCTCAGGGTCAGGGCTTCTTCCTGGTCGTGGGTCACGTAGATGAAGGTAATGCCCAGTCGCTCGTGCATTTCTTTCAGTTCCAGCTGCATGTCCTTGCGCATCTTCAGGTCGAGTGCTGCAAGTGGTTCATCGAGCAGGAGTACTTCCGGCTCGTTCACGATGGCACGGGCGATGGCAATGCGCTGCTGCTGTCCACCCGAAAGCGAGTTGACGTCACGGTATTCGTAATCGCTCATGTTCACCATCTTCAAGGCACGCTTCACCTTAGGCATGATCTGGTCCTTCGGCGTGTTCTTGAGTTTCAAGCCGAAAGCGATGTTGTCAAATACATTGAGGTGAGGAAACAGGGCGTATTTCTGGAACACCGTGTTCACGTTGCGTTTGTAGGGTGGCAGGTTGGTAATATCATTCCCTGCTATGGTGATGACGCCCTCTGTGGCTGTCTCGAATCCAGCCAGAAGTCTCAGGAGAGTAGTTTTTCCGCATCCCGAAGGACCGAGAATGGTCACGAATTCGCCCTTTCTCACAAAGAGGTTGATGTCGTTGAGGGCTACTTTCTCGCCAAATCTTTTAGACACATTCTGTATGTCAATGATGTGCTGTGCTGTCTTATTCATTTCTCGTTTTAAAATTTGGCTGCAAAGTTACTCATTTTCTAATAAATATGTATGTTTTTCCGGAAAAAAATGTATCTTTGCACTCGTTTTGTAATATGTAGACGATTCGTCTGAATAAATATACGATAAATATACAGATATGATAGTAACTATAGACTGGATGGAGGAGTGGTTCAAACGTTTTGACCAGGAATATTTCGGGGGTAAACTGCCGTTGCCAGAGCTGGGACTGACTCGTGCCAAGACCCGGTTGGGACAACTTGCCTTCAAGCGTTCTTCTCGATGGGGACGTACCAAGCTTTACGATTTCAAACTCTCCATGTCTACCTATTATGATATGACCGACAAGCAGGCAAAGAGTGTGCTTCTGCACGAGATGATACATTATATCATCGGTTATACGGGACTGAAGGATACGGCTCCTCATGGTGTCGTGTTCCGGGGCATGATGGACAGTCTGAATCGTAAACACGGTTGGGATATTCGGGTGATGACTTCTACCAAAGGTTGGAAGGTGAGCGAAACCGTTGTGGCTAGGAAGAAGGCAGCGGGACCTCAGATCTATCTGATTCTGGCTGTAGAACTGAAGGATGGCAAGCATTTCCTTTCTAGGGTAAGTCCCAGGTTCGCCCGCAGCCTGGAGCGCAAGCTGTTGACGGTCAGTGAGTTAAGTTCGCATAACTGGTACACTACGAAGGAGTCTTATTTCGCTGATTTCCCGCAGGTGCGCAGTCTTCGTGGCAGGCGCATCACGAAGGGCGATTTCGAAAAGCTCAGGAATGTGTTGACTCCGTTTGACATGGGGTGATTCCTTCCTGGGGTGTTGCCTCTTTTGAAGAGATAAAACGAAAGGATGAATTAGAACAATAATAGAGAAACAATAATTTAGAGAAACAATAATTAGTATTTCGTATGAGAAGACTCGTAACTCTTGCCTTCATGATGACCATGGTTGTTGTGATGGCGCATGCTCAGGGAGCATTGAAGAAAGTGTATAATGAGAGCATTGATCCGATGACTCAGATTGATGAGGCCTTGGTCAAGGCGAAGGCTGACGGCAAGTTCGTGATTTGTCAGGTGGGTGGCAACTGGTGCCCTTGGTGCTTGAAGTTTGCCGATTTCGTAGAGAAGGATACTGCGGTAAACAAGGTGGTGAATGATAACTTCGAGTACATCCACGTGAATTACAATCCTCGCAAAGCTGCGGGTGCTGAGGCTGTGAAGAAGGCAGAGTCATTGATGAAGCGCCTGAACAATCCTGCCCGTTTCGGTTTCCCTGTCTTCGTGGTTTTGGATGAGAAGGGAACTGTTCTTCATATCCAGGATTCCAGCTTTCTGGAAGAAGGCAAAGGCTATGATGAGAAGAAGGTTCTCCGCTTCCTGAAGAACTGGACTCCTAAGGCGGTAAAATAGTTGATAAAGTCTTATAAAAGAAAAAGCGTCCTCCTGATTTCTCAGGGAGACGCTTTTTTCTTATATGATTTTCTTGTCTTACATTCCTCTTGCCTTCAACAAGCCGGAAGCATCTGGCTGCTTCATGCCGGTGAAGTCGGTGAACATTTCCATCTGGTCCTTGGTGTTGCCACGGCTCAGAACCTTATCGCGGAATGCCTGACCCACGGCTGGATCCAAGGCACCATGCTTGGCAAAGTAATCTGCCACATTCACGGCAAGCACCTCTGTCCAGAGATAGCTGTAGTAACCTGCTGCATAACCACCGCCCCATACATGGTTAAAATAGGTGGTAGAGTAGCGAGGAGGAATCTGAGAATTGAGCAGACCTACATTGTTCAGGGCTTCCTTCTCGAAGGCGCCTGCCATATATGGTGAAGGAATCTCGTCTGGTGTCAACTCGTGCCAAGCCAGGTCGAGGCAGGTGGCTGCCAGATTCTCACCCAGGGCATAGGCTGGCTGGAAGTTGATGCTCTTCAGCATGCGCTCCTTCAGGTCGGCTGGCATTGGAGCACCAGTCTCTGTATGACGGGCGTAGTGGTCGAAAATTTCAGGAATGCTGGCGAATGACTCATTAAACTGGGATGGCATTTCCACGAAGTCGCGAGCCACGGCTGTTCCTGAAAGCGTATTGTAACCGCACTTTGACAACATTCCATGGAGGGCGTGACCGAACTCATGGAAAAGGGTGCAAACCTCATCCCATGTAATTAGGGTAGGCTGACCCTCTGGAGCCTTGGCGCTGTTGCATACATTATATATAATAGGCAACTGTCCCCACTTGTCGCTCTGCTTGGCAAAGGCACTCATCCATGCACCGCCACGCTTGGTAGGGCGACGGAAGTAGTCGCTGTAGAAGAGGGCGATAGGCTTGCCGTTCTTGTCGCTTATCTCGAACACCTTCATGTCTGGGTGATAGGTAGGAATGTCCTTGCGCTGCTTGAAGTTCAAGCCGTATACGCGATGAGCAGCATAGAACACACCGTTCACCTGCACGCTGTCGATGTTGAAGTATGGCTTGATCTCATCGTCAGAGATGTTGAGCATCTCCTTCTTCATCTTTGCAGAATAGTAGAAGCGGTCGTATGGCTGCAACTTGAAGTCCTTGCCCTCAGTCTTCTGAGCATAAGCCTCAATGTCGCGGGTCTCAGCATCAGCCTTTGGCGCATATTCCTTGACCAGCTGCTGCAGGAATGCGTTTACATTTTTGGTGTTCTTAGCCATAGTCTTCTCCAATGAGTACTCGGCGTAGTTGTTGTAACCCATCAGCAGTCCCTTCTCGGCACGCAACTTGGCAATCTCGGTTACGATAGGGAAGGTGTTGAACTCAGGATTGGTTCCGTCAGCACGGTGGATGCTTGCCATATAAACCTTGCGGCGGAGCTCACGGTTCTGGAGATTGGTGAGGATAGCCTGCTGGGTGGTGTTCACGATGACGATGCAGTAAGGTGCCTTGCCTCCACGGCTCTCTGCATCCTTCTTGCATTGTGCGATGTCTGCATCGCTCAATCCGGCGAGTTCTTCCTTGCTGTTCACCCAAACCACGGCGTTGTTGGTGGCTGCAGGAAGAAGATTGCCAAACTGCTCCTGGAGTTCTGAGATGCGTGAGTTGATCTGCTTCATGCGCTCCATCTTCTCTGGAGAAAGCAGGGCTCCAGAACGGACGAAACCCTTATAGATGACCTCGGTGAGTCGCTTGTCCTCACCTTTGAGCTTCTTGTATTCGTTGTCATAAACATATTTGATGCGCTCGAAGAGTTTCTGGTTGAATGAAATCTCGTTTTCCAGATTGGTGAGCAGAGGCATTACCTTCTTCTGGGTTTCTGCAATGCCTGGAGTCTTGTGGGCACTGGTAAGACCGAAGAATACGTTGGAAACACGATCCAGCAACATACCGCTGTTCTCATAAGCGAGGATGGTGTTCTGGAATGTAGGCTTCTTCTTGTTGCTTACAATCTTCTGGATGTTGGCACGCTGATCCTTGATGGCTGCTTCGAAAGCAGGAAGATAATCACTCTCCTGAATCTTGCTGAAATCTGGAGCTCCGAATGGGAGACTGCTCTTCTGCAAGAGTGGATTCTGACGACTGCCGCCCGCATTTTGGGCGAACGATGAGGTAGGCATCTGCAGCAGGGCAGCAGCCAAACCGAGTGTTAGGAATGTCTTGTTAAGTTTCATCATGTTTTTTGTTTATATTGCAATTATTTTGCAAAGATAATGCAAGCGAGCGCAATGAAAGCTTGCTTTCAAATTGCCGAGTGCAGCTTATCTTCTGCAAAGATACTTTTTTATTTCGGATTATCGCACATTTTATTCATATTTCTTATGAAAAACCAGCAAACAGATAGCTCCAGCCAGTGCCATCGGCATTCCGATAAGGGCTGGATAGTTATAGCCCAATCCCATTGCTACCGGAATACCACCGAGGAAAGCGCCCACGGCATTGCCCAGGTTGAAGGCACCCTGAATGCAGCATCCACCCAGCATTTCGCCACCTTTGGCGTGCTTCACAATGAGGAACTGCTCTGGCGAACCGATGCCGAAAAGACAGACGCAGCAGACGAACATCAACGCTACTGATATCCAGCCGAAAGGAGCGAGGAAGAAGGTGAGCAATAACGATGCTGCCGCAAGAAACTGGAGATAACAGGTGAAGCGCCCCGGCTTGAAACGGTCGGCAAGCAACGCACTCACCTGGTTACCAACTACCATTCCACCGCCGGCAAGAATCATCAGCAATGAGATGCTGGCTGCGCTGAATCCGCCCTCCATCTGAAGCAGAGGAGAGATGTAGCTGAACCAGCAGAGAATGCCGCCATTGCCCAGGAAGGTGGCTGCGATGATGAGCCAGGGAGCCAAGCTGCGGAGGAAGTGGAACTGTGCTTTCATTCCCTTATTAGGCAACGCTGCCACGTCCGGAACCCATCTGTGAATCATATACATCGTCATGATACCGAGCAATATGCAACTGACAAATGGTACTCGCCAGCTGAACGCATGACTCAGGAAGGTGCCGATAGGTACGCCCACCAGATTGGCTACCGGCATTCCTGCGCACATCATAGCCACCGCCTTGGTTCCCTTTCCCTCCTTTGCCATCTTCACAGCCACGATGGTAGCCGTTCCGAAGTAGGCACCATGAGGCAAACCCTGAATGAATCGGGCACAGAGCAACAGCCAGTAAGTTGGGGCTACGGATGCGATGATGGCTCCGATGGTGATGATGGAAGCCAGGAACATCAATATCTTCTTAGGGCGATACTTGTGCATGAGTATCAGTGAGAAGGCTCCGGCACAGACGCCCAGCGCATAGATGGAGATGAGGTGGCCTGCCTCTGGGATAGAAACGTTCATGTTGTGGGCTACATCGGTAATGATACCCTCGATGATAAACTCAGTCATGCCCAGGGTGAATGTACCCAAAGCGAGTGCAAAAAGTCCTTTTTTCATTTGTTTTTGTAATCTCTATATTATCCTAAAAAAAGTTTCTCTCTTAATTTTATGTCTTTGTGAGACAATCGTTTCAGAAATTCGTGTGCAAAGTTACTCATATTCCCATTATCCTGCAAGTTTTCCCGCATGAATATAGTAAAGATTAACAGAAAGTGTGTGGCGATTTTTTTCTCTCTGATTTAATGCCACTATTGCCACCTAATGCCACGCAAACTATAGGAGAAGTCATCAGTACCCATGGACATGGGTGTTGAAAGAACCGGAATAAGTTGTTGGGATATATAGGATAAGTTGTTGGCAGATATAGTATCTGTCGTTGGGTAATATACTATTGTGAACCGCACAACAGCTGTTGTGCGCTTGCATATCAGCTGTTGTGCAGACGTCCATCAACTGTTGTGCGCTCGTCATCCCCCTGTTGTGCGGTAAGTTTACATACAGAAATGCGTCTGTTTTTTTGTTTATGTAGCGATTTTTTTTAGTCTTTCAAAGAACTTCATGCAGTATGCATATTGTATTTCAACTGTAGTTTGATCTTCCTTCTTCATCTTTTCTCCTCCTATGTCAGTTTTTGTCGCAACCGGATTGTACTTTTGCAGCAGAATAGACAATAACTCTATATTATTAAGGTATGAATGCAGAAAGAAAGAGGGAGTGGAGTCCCTGAAAAGTACAATATAAGAGGAATCCATAAGATTTCTTGTTAAAAGTTTGGTGGTTCATCAGATTTTTACTAAATTTGCCATTGGATTA
>PPYE01275493.1_pt1 | contig 24504 bp, 30 predicted proteins | sample 1559881 | NCBI WGS metagenome assembly PPYE01 (sample SAMN08240022, study PRJNA423297) | Human gut metagenome, whole genome shotgun sequencing project. | reverse complement strand
CTTCCCAGCCTATGGCGCAGCGCTCGCGACCGTGGTCTTGAAGGAGCGCATGCGCCCCTACCAGTGGGCAGGGCTTGCTGCGTGCCTGGTGGCGGTTGCCGTTCTGGGCTGGACGCCCGTGGACGGGGTTCCTGGCAGCTGGACCATGGGTATCATTGGCGCCCTCGTATGTGTCTTTGGCTGGGGTACCGAGGCCGTCGTGATTGACTGGGGCCTCCGCAACGCAAGCGTGGATGACGAGTGTGCCATGCAGATAAGGCAGACCACCTCTGCAGTCACGTATGCCCTGGTCATCCTGCCGCTTTTGGGCGGCTGGCCGAGCGCGATCGAAGCCCTCACCTCAAGTGCCATGCCTGTCATCGCGCTTGCCGCGCTCTCGGGCACCGTCTCTTACCTGCTCTACTACAAGGCGATCGCCGCCATTGGGGCCTCGCGTGCAATGGCCCTCAACATCACGTACTCCGCCTGGGCGATTCCCTTCTCGCTTCTGCTTCTGGGGACCATGCCCGACGTTCGCGGTGTCGTGTGCGCGGTGGTAATCATCCTTGGTGCCATAACCGCGGCAACGGATGTGAAGACTCTCTTTGGACACGACGAGAAGGCGGCGGCTTAGGGAACGGCTCCCTAACGGCGCATCGCGTTTTTCGGTAGCCAATCTGCAGTCGAGGTGTTGGTGCGCGTGACGCCAGGCGTCCGCTGCCCCTCCTGCTACAATCGCGGAGAAAAACAGCCAGCAGCGAGCCCGTGCGCATGCCGTGCGGGCCGCTTTGCGTGTCCTTGACGGGTGGAAGCTCGTCTGCCACGCAATGCGTCACATCCAAGGAGCCTCCTCAATGTTCATCAATAGGGTCTCTCGCCAGCTGCTCTCTGCGCCAGAGCTCGTGCCGCTACTCCACGAGCTTGGCAGTGGGAACGACGCATCCCTTGCCGTGGGACAAAGTGCCCGGCCGCTGGTGATTGCTGCCCTCTGGGCACGCGATCCCAGGCCATGCCTGGTGGTCGTCTCGGGTGAGGAGGCGGCCGATCGCACTGCGCGGGCGCTTGCCGCCTGGCTTGGCCCGGATGTTGTTGCCCGCTATCCCATGCGTCGCGATCACCCCTGGGCCGAGACCGCACCCGATGACGCCATTATCGGCACGCGCTGCCGTGCCATCGCCCGCCTGGCAGTGGGGGAGCAGTGCGTTGTGGTGGCGTCGGCGCCGGCCCTCCTGCGTCGCGTGCCGCCAGCGGGCTCTGGATACTTTGCCTCGAGCACCTTCTCCGTTGGAGACGAGGTTCCCTTTGAGGACGTGGCACCGCTGCTTGTGGGCATGGGCTACACGGACGTGGGCGATGCCGAAGACGTGGCTGCTGCCGGAACCTTCCATGTGCATGGCGACTCCGTAGACATCTTTCCTGCACAGGCAACCTCTCCCGTACAAATCGAGTTCTTTGGCGACGAGATCGACCGCGTGCGACGCATGGTGCCCTCTACGGGCCAGACTATCGGCGAGCTCGACTCCGTTGAGGTGATGCCCTGCCGCGAGATGGCCCTAACCCATGAGACCATTGCCCGCGCCGAGAAGGCCCTCTACAACCGTGCGCGCGACAACGGCAAGGTTGCAGCTGACCTCGAGGCCATCCAGGCGCACTCTGCCCAGTCGTCGCTCGAGAAGTACCTCCCGGCTCTCTATGGCGGTACGGCGAGTCCCATCGAGCACATCTCCAAAGATGCCCTTGTGGTGCTTGCGGAACCGCGCGCTCTCTTCGATGACTGCCAGCGCGCCATGGATGACATCTCCGCCTCGGCGTCCTCGGCGCACGTCTCCACCGACGGCCTCTATACCAGCCCGCGCGAGATGGACTTTGGGCGCCAGCAGCGTCTGTCCCTCTCGTCCATCCTCAGGGTCGGAGGCTCGGTGACGGCGGAGCTCAAGGTGCGCCAGCCCAACGTGGCGGGGGCCGACACCAAGCTCATTGGAGCGGTGCGCCAGCTTGTCAACGATAGCGTCAGCGTGGTGTTTGCCGCCCCCGACCGTGGCACCCGCGAGTCGCTTGAGCTGCGACTTAATGACGAACACATCCCCTTTGGGGAGTCCCTTGGCTCGGCTGCCGAGAATGCCGTGCCCGTGACCTCCCCAGATGCCAACCGTACCGTGACCCCGCTACGCCGCGGGTCGGTTACCTTTACCGATGCGCCGGTACCCACCGGCATCGTGGTGCCTTCTGCGCACCTTGGAGTGCTCTCGATTTCGGACCTTACCCCGCGCACGGCACGTAACCGGCGTCGCGCCAAGCGCGTGGACCCCACGAGCGTGACCTTCCCGTTCAAGCCCGGTGACTACGTTGTCCACGCCACGCATGGCATCGCGCTCTTCTCGCAGATCGTGCGCCAAGAGGTCGCCGGACGGATGCGCGACTACTTCCTCCTGGAATACGCCGGCGGCGACAAGCTCTACGTGCCGCTTGAGCAGGTCGACCGCATCACTCGCTACGTGGGGCCAGATGGCTCGTCTCCGCGCCTCACGCGGCTCAACACGGCCGACTGGTCGCGTGCCACGGGCAAGGCCCGGCGCTCGGCAAAGAAGCTCGCGTTTGACCTTGTCGACCTCTACACCCGCCGCGCCTCTGTGACGGGCTACGCGTTCTCGCCCGACACCCCCGCCCAGCTGGACATGGAGTCGAGCTTCCCCTACGAGCTCACTCCCGACCAGGCTTCGGCCGTTGCCGATATCAAGGCCGACATGGAGGCGAGGAAGCCCATGGACCGGCTGCTTTGCGGCGACGTGGGCTTTGGCAAGACCGAGGTTGCCCTTCGCGCGGCGTTCAAGTGCTGCCAGGACAACAAGCAGGTCATGGTGCTGTGCCCCACGACGATTCTTGCCGAGCAGCACTTCGAGACGTTCTTTGCCCGCTTCTCGCCCTTTGACCTCGACGTGCGCGTGCTCTCGCGCTTTGTGACGCCCGCCCAGCAGAGGCAGGCTCTCGAGGGCTTTGCCGCAGGCACGGTAAACGTGCTTATCGGTACGCACAGGCTCCTCTCGGCTGACGTTAACCCCCATGACCTCGGGCTCGTTATTATCGACGAGGAGCAGCGCTTTGGCGTGCAGCACAAGGAGCAGCTCAAGAACATGCGCGAGCAGGTGGACGTCCTTACGCTCTCGGCAACGCCCATCCCGCGCACCATGCAGATGGCCATGAGCGGCGTGCGCGACATGAGCCTCATCATGACCCCCCCGCCAGGGCGCCTGCCCGTCAAGGTGCACGTGGGGGAGTGGGACCCCGATCTGGTCTCGGCCGCTATTCGCAACGAGCTGGAGCGCAAGGGGCAGGTCTACTACGTGAGCAACCGCGTGACGACCATCGACGACGCCGTTGCCCGCGTGATGGAGGCCGCACCAGAGGCCCGCGTTGGCGTGGCGCACGGCAAGATGAGCGCCCGCGAGGTCGAGGACGTGATGCTGCGCTTCCAGGAGCACGAGATAGACGTCCTGGTAGCCACTACCATCATCGAGAGCGGCATCGACAACCCGCGCACCAACACGCTGGTCATCGAGGACTCCCAGCGCCTTGGCCTGGCCCAGCTCTACCAGCTCAAGGGCCGCGTTGGGCGTGGCCGAACGCAGGCGTATGCGTACTTCATGTTCCCCTCCACGGCCCCTCTCACGCCCGAGGCAACTGATCGCCTTACGGCCATCAACGAGTACCAGGATCTGGGCAGCGGCATGCGCATTGCCATGCGCGACCTCGAGATTCGTGGCGCCGGCTCGCTCATGGGCGCCGAGCAGCACGGCAACCTCTCGAGCGTGGGCTTCGATCTCTTCACCCAGATGCTGGGCGAGGCAGTGGCCGAGGCGCGCGGCGAGACGGCAGAGGTGGAAGTCCCCGAGGTCACCATCAACCTCTCGGCCGATTTCTACCTCGCGGAGGAGTACATGCCCGAGGTGGACCAGCGCGTGCTCGCCTATCGCAGGCTCGCTGCAGCCACCGAGCTCTCCGATGTCGACGCGCTCGGGCACGACCTCGAGGAGAGCCACGGGGCGCTGCCGCTTGCTGGGCGCAACCTCCTTGATCGGGCTCGCATTCGCATCCGTGCGCAACGCCTGGGATGCACCTCGGTCTCGCTCACAAATGGTCGCCTTGTCTACCTGGGGATTGACGTGCCGCGCAAGGAGGCGCTCAAGCTCAAGGAGCGAGGTGCCCTCGTCTACCCCAAGACTCACAAGCTGGCGTACCCCTTCCGCACAAAGCAGGAGGAGGTCATGCCTGCCGCGCTCGGCGTGCTTGAGGAGATTGGCGGCGATGACGAGACGGACGACGAGTAGGGATGGGGGCTTTGGCGCGAGCCCGGGCCTTGCAGCGCGTCACACAATCGGACCCGAATGTGTGACGCGCGCAGGTTGATACACAATCGGCCTCCGAACGTGTGACGGGTCGCAACACATTCGTGGCCCTGTGGCCGTGGCACGCCCGGTTGCCCTATGCTGGCTAGGATTGACAGCGAGCGCGATGTTAGGAGAGGAGCGAGGCCCATGGCTTTGAGCAAGGATGACAGGGCTAGGCTCATCAAGTCCGGCAAGCTTGCGCGTACTGCGCTTGCTGCCGCGCACATAGGGACGAGAGCAACGTCGCATTCGGGCGAACGTGGCGCGGCAACGGGTGCATCCCTTCCTGGTGACATCACGGATTACCTGCGGGGCGCCCTTGTTGTCGAGGACGCTGGCAACGGTCTTGTGCAGCCCTACCGCTTTTCAAAAAAGCAGCTGCGCTACCTAGACTCCGTTGGCCGCGGACGTCGTGCCCGGGCGACCTCGGGCATCTGCTTTGCCCTCGTGACCACGGGTGACGAAGTCTCCTTTGACTGCCGGGTGACGGGCGCTCTTGACCCATCAAATCCCCTGTACGCCGAGGTCATGACCCGCTTGGGAAGCCTTGGTCAGGCGGAGGATGGCCTTATCGACGGCATCGATGTCGTGGTAGAAGGCGGGCAGGCCCATACCGTTGCGGTACAGGACGGTCGCATTTCCGTGGGCTTTGACAATCCCGGGCACGTGCCCGTTGAGGTGCGTGTATACCTCCCGCTTATTATGTCTGTTACGGTGGGACACCTTGCCTCGAACGGTACGGCTTCGCCCGCGCCGCACCGTGGGTACCTGCTTGCCCTTGGCGACTCCATTACCCAGGGCTTTGTTGTTGGGTGTCCGTCCCTCTCGTACCCTGCGCTCCTCTCGGCTGAATTGGGCCTTGACCTGGTGAACCAAGCCGTCTGCGGCTACGTCTTTGACTCTCGGACGCTAGCTGGCACGAAGGCGCTACGCAAGGAGCCGCCTGCGGCAATAACCTTGGCATACGGAACCAACGATTGGTGCCGCAAGGGGTCTGGCAAGAAGATTCGCCGCGACGCGGCCGCCTATCTGGACCGCCTTTGCGAGCTCTTTCCCAAGACGCCCATCTATGTTCTCACGCCGCTCTGGCGTGCAGAGGAAGAGGACGAGGCGGCGTGCGCTGACATCCCCAGTGGAAAGTCACTCTCGTGGGTGCGGCATGCCGTCGAGCGTGCGTGCCACGGCCACAAAAACGTGACCCTGGTCGACGGCTCTGCCATTCTGCCGAGAAGCCCGCTCTTGTTTGCGGACGGTCAGTTGCATCCCGGTTCTACTGGTGCGGCGATTGTTGCGGAGGCACTGGCGGCAGCAATGCGCAAAGAGAACCTCGAGGCGGGCGGTCGCGCTCCGCGGGCAGCGCTCGTGCCCGGGCCCAAACAGAAGAAGGCGCCAGCAGAGCCCACGTTGCGTCTCGACGTGGTTGACGCCGAGAGCCTCTCTCGTTCCGGGGCTCCGGGCACGCACCGTGAATTCGATTGTCTCGTACGCACGGTCTGGCGCTTGCGCCAGGAAGACGGCTGCCCTTGGGACCGAGAGCAGACGCACGAATCCCTTGCGCGCTATATGGTCGAGGAGGCCTACGAGGCTGCCGAGGCGCTGCGCGCCGATGACCCCTCCCATATGGCCGAGGAGCTCGGCGATGTGCTCTACCAGGTGGTCCTCAATTCTCAGATTGCTGCGGAGGAGGGGGCCTTCACCGTCGATGACGTGTGCCGGGCTATTGACGAGAAGCTCGTGCGTCGCCATCCGCACGTGTTTGGTGGCATAGACGCCAAGACTCCCGAGGACGTGGCGCGCATCTGGGACAACGTGAAGCGCCACGAACGTGAGAGGGCCGGAGGCGGCAGGGAGGCCGATGAGGTTGGCCTGCTCGACTCGGTGCCGCGCTCGATGCCAGCGCTCATGCAGTGTCAGAAGATTAGCGCTCGCGCAGCCAAAGTTGGCTTTGAGTGGGATGACGTTTCCGGCGTGTGGGATAAGGTGCGCGAGGAACGCGACGAATTCGAGCGCGAGCCCGAGGGATCCCAGAGTCGCGCACACGAGTTTGGGGACCTGCTGTTTGCGCTGGTGAACGTCGCGCGCATGGAGGGCATCGATGCCGAGGGCGCTCTGGCGCAGAGCAACCAGAAGTTTCGTCATCGCTGGTCGCGCATGGAGGAGCTGGCACGCGAGAAGGGCCGTGACCTTGGTACGCTTTCGACTGCTGAGCTTAACGACCTTTGGGACCGTGCGAAGCACGAGGAGAAGCGCTCCTGAGCCTGAGCGTGGGCCCTTCTGGTATACACTGGATTCCATGCGGGAAAGCCGCGCTGTCACGCCAAATCAAACAAGAAACGAAGTAACGGCATGAGCAGATATTCGGGCACAGAAATTGCGCTGAGAGGATCCACAGACGTGTCTCCACGACCTGCGGTATATACCTACTCCGCGGGCAGGGCACATCACTCTCGCTTTTCTTCGGTAATGGAGGGCGTTCGCGTGGAGGAGGACAGTCCTAGTGGCCGTCACGTTGGTACAGGTTCTGCTCCGCGCTCGCGCTCGGGTCGTGTGCAGTCCACGGCATCGCGCGGACGCGCTTCCCGAGGGGCCTCTGCTAGGCGTGTGACGGAGGCCCGTTCCGTTGGCGCCGCAAGCGCCGCCCGCACCAGTACCCGCTCTGGACGCCGTGTACAGCGCACCGCCGAGCCGGCATCCGGTGCCGTTGTCGGTGATGCCACCAAGGCCACAAGCGTCGCCTCGGAAGCCACATCTGTTGCGTCTGCGACTGTTTCGCGGGCGGAGGGATTTGCCGCCGCGCACCGCCCTCCCATCATCATTGCTGCCGTGGTAATTGCCACAGTGGTCATGCTTTATGGGCCGGTGCGTAATCTCTACTCTGCATGGCGCTCCGGGTTGGATCTCCAGGCAACCTACACTGCTACCACGCAGAGCAACGACCAGCTCACCAATGAGGTCGATACCCTCATGACGCCAGAGGGCGTCCAGGACCTTGCGCGCGAACGCGGGTACGTTGGCGAGGGAGAGACGGGCGTGGTGGTCGAGGGGCTCTCGGACGACACTACCGATGCCACCCCTATGGGCACTGGCGCGGTCGTCTCGGCAGACGTCCCTTGGTACGTGCGCGTTGCCGATGTTATCTTCCAGTACCACTCTTATTCCTCGGGAAGCGGTAACTAATGCACAGGGTTGCGGTTATCGATATCGGTACGGTTACCTGCCGACTTGCGGTGGCGGACGTCGAGGGGTCACGAGTCATTCGGCTTGGCAAGCAGTCGAACATCTGCAACCTTGGACAGGATGTAGATAGGACAGGAAAGCTTGCGCAAGATGCCATGGAACGCGTCTTTGCGTGCGCAAAGGCTTATGTCAACTCGGCGTGCGAGTCTGGTGCCGAGGCAGTGTGCTGCACCCTTACGAGCGCAGCTCGCGATGCCTCGAATTCCCCCGAGCTTGGTGCTGCGCTTGCATCCCTGGGGCTCGATCCCCTCATCATTCCCGGAGAGATAGAGGGCGCGCTTACCTTCCTTGGCGTCGCACAGGACTTCGATGGCAAGCGCATCCTTGTGGCCGACAATGGCGGTGGTTCCACCGAGCTTGCCGTGGGCGAGCCATCGGGTGGTGCGCTGGACCTTGGGTGGGTTACCTCGGTGCAGGTTGGCTGCAGGCGTCTTACCGAGCGCTTCCTCTCGCACGAGGACCCGCCTGCTGCGGCAGATTTGGCACAGGCCCACGAGTATGCAGCCAAGCTTTTCTCGCAGGCGCTCAAGGATGCCGGAGCGCGTCTTGGGAGCCCCCAGACGCTTATTGTCACGGGTGGAACCGTTACCACACTTGTGGCAATTGATGCGGAGCTTGACCCGTATGACCCCGCTTACGTGCATCTCCACGAACTAACGCGAGAGCGAGTCGATGCTCTCGAGCAGCGGTTGGCCTCTCTTACACAGGAGGGACGTGCTGCCCTTACTGGCATGCAGGCAAAACGTGCGCCTGTGATTCTGGGTGGTGCCGTTGCCGTGTCCGAACTTCTCCGCCAGAGCGGTTTTTCCAGCCTCACGGTGAGCGAGAGTGATCTTCTCTTTGGCCTTTCCATCGTCTGTGCTGCTATGCTTGAAGGGCGCGAGTCTCCGGTGGTGTGGAAGCCAACCTTGAGACCGCTGAAATAGCCCGGGGAGTAAGGGCTCCCAAAGACGAGCCGGGGGCGTGGCGGAATTGGCATACGCAGGGGACTTAAAATCCCTCACCGAAAGGATTGTGGGTTCGAGCCCCACCGCCCCTACCACTTAATAGCTCGGATGGTCTGGCCAGAGACAATCCCGAGTAGAAATATGTACAATTTGATATTCTGATGCCTGAAATAGTGCCAGTTGGCAATTATCGGCTGCTGTCAAAATGTACAGATTCCTCATTCTCGCAAACCCAAGTGTCGAGAGCCCGCGCCTCGGCTGGCCCACGCCAATAGTTGGCATGCAGCACGTCTGCCGCTTGGCATGTTGTTTTGGCGCATGTACCAAGAACATCCGGCTGCCTGCCCTATATGAGGACAAGTGGTGTACAACTATGTCTCACAACGCTGGTGCGCTTGGAGTGGGGGAGGGGCAGCATGGCAGAGGACGGCACGGAACCGCTCGTGGAGACGACACGGGCAGCAGCCGGTGGTTCCATGGAGCGAGTCGCCGGCAAGGCCGGTTCTGCTCCTGTGTACCTGCAGTTGGCGAGCCTTCTGCGCGAGAAGATAGCCCTGCACGAGTGGACTCCCGGTTCGCGCATTCCCTCCGAGCACGAGCTTATGGCACGCTTTGACATCTCGCGCGGTACTGCGCGCCGTGCCATAAGCGAGCTCGTGGACGAAGGCCTCCTTGTTCAGGTGCGGGGGTCGGGTACCTTTGTCTCCGAACGTGCCCTCTCGCATCCCGCGGGTGAACGGCCACTCTCGTTTGGTGAGTCCTTGCGCGAGCAGGGCAAAGACTTTGTGACCCATGTGATCGAGAAGCGCGTGGTGCCAGCACCGGCGGACGTGGCCGAGCATCTGCGCATTCAGCTAGGAAGTCCGGTGCTCTACCTGCTGCGCGTTCGCACGGTACAGGGAGAGCCGGTTATCTGCCAGGAAGGTTGGGAAAACCTCGACGAGTGTCCTGGCCTAGAGGATGCGGACTTTTCGCGTGAGACCGCATTCGACGCCGTTGAGCGGTGCTCGGGGCGAAAGATTACCTGGTCAAAGGTACGCTACTCCGCCGCGACGGCAGGGGAGCGGGCGTCGGTCCTGGGCTGCAGCGAGTACGACCCCGTGCTCGTGTTGCGCCAGACCATTGGCCTTGCCGACGCTACGGTCATCGAGCAGGGCCTCACCTGGCTGCGAGCCGGGCAGGAGGTTGCGGGGACATCGGTTCAGGATGGCTGGCTCCCCACGTCACTTGCCCCTGAGCTTTGCGGTGCCGAGCGACGCCGGCTTTCGGGGCTTGCTCTGGACATTCGCCGGGCTGTTGTCGAGTTTGCGCACGCCAACCCAAGTCTGCCGTTTCACCTGGGTGGCAGCCTCTCTGCGGCAGAGATTCTCGCGGTGCTCTACGGGGGCGTCATGCGCACCGGAGCAGATGGCGCCCCTTGGGAGCAGCGCGACCGCTTTGTGCTCTCGAAGGGGCACGCTTCTCTCGCCCTCTATCCGGCGCTGCTTCATGCGGGCCTCATCTCGAACGAGGACATCGAGCGCGGGCTTCTTGGCCCCAACGCGGTGCTGTTCAAGCATCCAAGAAGAGACCCAGCCCGTGGTATCGAGACCTCCGGAGGGAGCCTTGGCATGGGGCTGGGCTATGCCTGCGGCCTGGCGATAGCCGCCCAGAGAAAGGGGCTGTCCTCGCGTGTTTTTTGCCTTTTGGGTGACGGCGAGTGCAACGAGGGCTCGGTCTGGGAGTCGGCCGCGCTCGCCGGCCATCTGGGGCTTGCCCCGCTTACGGTGATCGTGGACGTTAATGGGCTGCAGCTCGATGGCCCAACGGCACAGATTCTCGACACGGGAAGCCTTGCCGAGAAATTCCGTGCGTTTGGCTTCGAGGCGATTGAGGTGGATGGGCACGACGTGAGTGCCCTCTGGAGCGTGCTGGCCCCTACCCACACGCGTCCGCGCGTGGTGCTTGCTCACACCACCAAGGGCAAGGGTCTCTCCTTTGCTGAGAATTGCGTGGAATGGCACGATAACAAGTTGTCCGACGAGCTCTACGCGCAGGCGCTGAGGGAACTTGGTCGGGAGGGGAGCCGTGCCTAGAGAAGCTGCTGTTGACGCGCCAACGGTTGTGGAGAGCCCCGCCGAGTTTGACCGGCTGGACTCTCGCGTGGCCTTTGGACAGGCACTTGGCAGGATTGCCGAGAACGACTCGCGGGTCATGGCTGTTGTCTCGGACTACGGCCGCCGACTTGCCCTCGATGGGCTGCGCGACCAGCTGCCGGGCTCCGTCATTCAATGTGGCATCGCCGAGCAGAACCAGGTCGAGGTGGCCTCGGCCCTCGCCAATGAGGGGTTCCACGTGCTTGCCCCGTCCTATGCCCCGTTTATCACGGCGCGCGTGCTCGATCAGGTGCGCGTGAACTTGGGGATGATGGGGTCGCCAGTCGTGCTGGTTGGACTTGGTGCCGGCTACCACGCGGGCATCTTGGGACCGAGCCACATGGCGCTGGAGGACCTCGCGTGCATGCGCTCGATTCCGGGCCTTACCGTGGTGACCCCAGCGACCAACTCCGAGCTTGCAAGTGCGCTCGCGGAACTTGCGTATGACCCTCGGCCGGCCTACGTGCGCATCACGCAAGCTCCGGCGGGTGACCCCACGCTACCCGCGGGAGACTTCCATATTGGCCGCTGTCGCGTGCTCGAGGACGATGCCCCCGGGCGCACCGTAGACGTTGCCATCGCGTCGTGCGGCTCTATAGGGGTGCGCGCCGTGGCGGCAGCGGGGCTGCTCCGCGACCGTGGGCTTGCCTGCCGCGTGGTGAGCGTGGGTACCGTGAAGCCGCTTGACCAGCGTGTTGTTGAGTCTCTCGCCAGTGCGCGGATTGCCGTGACGGTAGAGGAGCACAGCGTGGTGGGCGGACTGGGCGGCCTTCTCGCAGAGTCCTTGCTCGACCGTGGTTGCGCTCCGGGACTCCTGCGCCTTGGTGCGCCCGACCGCTATCCCGAGGCAGACGAGCAGGGCAAGCTCCTCGAGCGCGCCGGGCTCACGCCGGATGGCATTGCGAATGCGGTTCTCGCGAGGGTGGAATAGTGCGGCTTGTGACTCTCGCCGAGCTACTTCTTCATGAGTTTCAGGATTTGCTCGTTGGCGCCGTCCTCGCCTCTGCCCATGAGGTAGGGCGTGCCATCGACAAACGGGCAATGCAGCTCCGAGGGCTTGATGGCCGTTGCCACAATGAAGTCACAGTCCTTGGACTTCTCGGAAGCGGTGCTGAGGGGAACCTGCACGATCTCGTAATGGCCCTTGTAGCCGTGCGCGTCAAGGAGCGCCTCGATTTTCTTGCGTGCGATTGTTGAGGTAACGATGCCGGAGCCGCATGCAATGAGGATGCGCTTCTTCTTGTCCGACATGCTCGAGCTCCTCCTTTCGGTGCGGGAAGCACGCTGCTGCTCGTCGGCGCTTGCCTTCTCTCAGCCATATTAGCGTGATGGAGCGGCGCGTGGGGATGACTCTGCTGCTCGATTGGGTGGCCGCGCCCAAAGGCCGGTCCCCTCGTCTCGTGCGGTCCCCAGCCGCAAAAGCGCATACGAAAACGATCGCGGGGTTTCTCGTGCGTTGTTTTCGCAGGAGGCTGGTAGGTACCAGTCATTTTCGCGTGCGTCTTTTGGTTGGTGGCCGAGGGCGAGAAGCCACAAAATGGCGGCCGCCTTCGCTTGGGAGGACGGCCGCCAGCTGGTACCAAATGGTGCCCCCAACGAGGTGCTTGGGCGAACCATGCCCGGCGGGGGCTCGTCGTCATCGGTGACGAGCGTCACCACGACCGCGTGCTCCCCCCGCACGGTGACGGCGCGCCTCACGGCCCTCTCGCAGACCTCGCGGGGCGTCGAGAGCTCCGACAGGCGCGACAGGGCGCGCATGGCCTCGGCTGCGCTGAATCCGGCCTCTGAGCACCTCAGGCGGTCCTCGTAGAGGGCCTTCCGGCGGCGCAGCTCCTCTATGCGCTCCCGCGTGCCGTCCGGCACCACGCCGGCCTCCACGGCCCGCAGGATGTTGCGCTGCGCCCGCTCGACCTCGGCGAGGCCTTGCCGCGCGGCACGGGCGCCATCCTCGTCGCGGGACGCGGCCGAGGCCGTCTCGGCGGCCCTGCGCAGCGCGTCGCGGTCGGACAGCGCCCGCTGCACGGCGTGTAGGCAGGCGCCCTCCATGGCGTCCTGTGGCACGCGCACGGTGCCCCCCGGCGCGGCCAGCTCGTAGTAGCGGTACACCCGGCCGGTGGCGGAGGTGCCGCACGAGCCGGTCCAGAGGCCGCCGGTCTCGGAGTCGCGGAGCTTGCCGGAGAGCGGGTACCCGCCGTTCGCGGGGCGCGACGCGCGGCCACGGCCGCGGTGCTGCGCCGCCTCGAAGGTCGCGGGGTCCACGATGGCGGGCATGCCGCCGGGGACGGTGACGCCGCCCCAGCTGTACTCCCCGAGGTAGCGCCGGTTGTGGACGAGGGTGTCGACCCACTTCCTCGATACGGGGTTCCCCTTCGAGGAGGTCACGCCGCGTGCGCGCATGTCGGCCAGTATCGAGCCGAGCGCCTCGCCGCCGACGTAGCGGCTGAAGGCCTCGCGGACGGTCTCGGCCTCGTCAGGCTCGACCTCGTACGTGCCGTCTGGGGCCGTGCGGTAGCCGAACACGCGGACGCCGTTCGTGAGGCACTTGCGGGCGTTCCCCTCCATGCCGCGACGCACGTTCTGCGCGAGCTGGCGCGAGTAGAACTCCGCGTAGCCCTCCAGGACGGACTCCATGAGGACGCCCTCGGGGGTCTCCGGCACCCACTCCGTGGCCGACACCACGCGCACGCCGCATAGCTTGAGCCTGTGCTTGTATATGGCGCTGTCGTACCGGTCGCGGCTGAACCGGTCGAACTTGTACACGAGCACGACGTCCCATTCCCGCCGCCTGGCATCCTCCATCATGCGGAGGAACCCCGGCCTGTGGTCGCTCGTGCCGCTCAGGGCCTCGTCCGCATACTCCCCCACGACCTCCATGCCGTGGCCCTCGGCGTAGGCGCGGCAGACGCGCTCCTGGTCCTCGATGGACTCCACGCGCTGCTTGTCGGAGGAGAAGCGGGCGTATATGACGGCGGGGATGGTCGCCTCCATCAGCACGTCACACCCCTGCGGGCGTCGCGCCCGGTGCCCCTCGCTGGCCTTCGTGCCATAATGGCATCGGCCCCCAATCCGTGGCCATGCCCCCGCGCGTTCCGCCAAGACCTCGTGCGGGGGCGAATTCGTTCCTATGTCTCGCTCTAGGGACACACGGCGCGCGATCTGCGCCTCTGGAGACTATTTTTTTGGATGCGAGCGTCCCTGCGTCCCCCATACCGTCTATCTCAGACTCTGCCCTTCCACCAGAAACGGGATGCGATTCCGTACACGCCGTACAGCCTCTTGACGCACATACGGGAGACTTGGAGGGCGTGCGCAAGGAGGGCCACTGCCGCGCCGGCGACGCAGCTGCCGATGACGCCGGGTAGCCCAAGCCCATAGACCGCCATCACTACGATAGATGAGAAGCCGACGACGATTGCCCAGACGACATCCTTGAAGAGCTCGTCCACGAGCATGATGTCCTTCTCGGCAAACGAGCTGTCTCTGTCGCCCTCGCGCTTCACATGGGCCATCTCCCCTCTGATTGAGAATACCTGCAGGGCGACCCCGCACGTTAGTGACGAGACTATCGAGACGGCGGTCATGGCGTTTCCAAGGAGCCCCTCAGTCGCGGCGTCAGCAACAAGGCCGGTGCTGGTCGCAATGCCAAATGCCGCGCCAATGGCAGCTGGGAGCACTATTTGTGCCACGACGTCGCGCGCATAGATCTTCGTGTCCCCGTTCTTGTGAAGAGTACTGATATAGCCGCCGAACACGCCGGCGAGACTGGTCTTGGAAGACATGGCATTCCTCCTGAGAGAAGAACATACGTTCTAGACCATTCTACCAAGCCGCCCTGCCGCCTCCCTGCTTCGTGTGACGCACTTCTCGACAAAAGCCTCGTCGCCAAGGACCGGCTGCCCGAACTCGTTCAGCGTCTCCTTGAACTTCATGTCGAATTCTTGGCTTCCGATCGGGAACTTCTTCTGCGCCCCGCTGTCATCCGTCACCGTCATGTACGTCTCGTACCCCTGTTCGTCGGTGCCCATCTCCACGCCGAACAGCCTCGACACAACGTTGCCCCACTCGTTTGGACTGCTGACCAGCCGTCGCAAAAGCCCCATGCTCAGGGAGGAGGAACGCCCCCTTTTGTACGCGAGGGTCTTGTAGCTCCCCCTGCCCGACTGCGCATCGCTTATGTCGTCGGCCACCTCGTAATGCTTGACCTCTATCGAGTCGAACGACTTGATGTGCTCGATCGTCTTCGGCTCGATTGTCGCCTCGTGCTCCATGGTCAGCCCGCTGGAATGCTCGCGCATGAACTTTGACAGAGGGCCGAGAAGGGTCGTGTCGCCCGCCCCGTTCGTGACGTGCTCGACGCACAGATGCGCGTAAGACGAGCCTGGATGGCACATCAGGAAGCAGCGGGAAAGAACCATTCCTGCCCTGTCTGGGCCATAGGTGTAGTCGGTGGACATGGTCCCTGTGTTCACGACGTCGACGTTCTCTCCTGACGAGCCCGATCTTACGTGGACGAGCGTACCCGGACCAGCCAAGGAGTGGTCTCCTATGCTGGCATACCTCTCCGAGGCTCCTATCCGCATGACCTTGCCCTTGTGCTCGTCGCAGAAGGCAGGGAACTCCTTCTCAAGACCAGACTCCTCTATGGGGACGATCTCATCCTTCGGGCCTCGGTACCTGTGAAACCAGAGCCGATACATGACTAGATAGCGTTTCGCCCTCGGCGCGTCTTCGTCCATCACTTCCCCCAATCGCCCCGCCGCCCTAGTTGGCTATCTCGTAGCCCATGCTCCGGTAGAAGGTCACGGTGCCGCCGACCTCGTCACCCTGGAACTGCACGACCTCCACTGTGTGCCGTCCTGTCTTGAGCGCGTCCTTCTGGAGCGTGAGCGACGCCTGCGCCCTGCCGTAGTTGCCCTTGGTGTTCTCCATGCCGTCCACGTAGACGTAGGTGACGGCGGCGCCGTCGAGGCCATCGGTGTCAAGCTCGATCTGGTAGAGCTGGGTGTCCTTGGGCAGCGTGAGGCTCGGCACGCTTCCGCCCTCGGTCGTGCCCGCCTGCGTATAGAGCATGGCGGTTCCCTCGCCGACCTCTGACTGGCCCGCCCCGTCGAAGTCCTTCTGCGTCGCTGGTGCCTGCGCCTGCGTCTCCTGGGCCTTGCCGCCCTCGGCGGCGTCCTGCTGGGCCTGTCCGCCGCACGCCCCGAGTGTCAGCGCCATCGCGACGCCGAGTCCTGCCACTGCCGCCTTTCCAACCCTCATGCCTGCCTTCTCTCTGCCCCGAAGGGGCGTCCGTGGGGGCCGTCTGGCCCCGTCTGTCTCGTCTCCTCGCGCGATGCCTGATACTCAGCGAACTCCATGCTATCTCCTGACGTCCTCGTACGCCTGCCACCACACGACCGTGCCCAGGACCTCCACCGGGGGGTCGCGCGGCCCCACCACCAGGTCCTCGTAGCCCTCCTCCCAGGAGTCCGCCGAGAGCATCACCGTGCCCCCGGACCCCGCCATGTAGACGTGCACGAAGCTCCCGTGCGCCTCGTCGCGCACCAGCACGGCGTCCCCGGTCCTCGGCTCCATGCCCGGGTCCACGCCCAGGGCCGCGTCCTCCGGGAAGCGCCTGTCCATGCACGTGCCGATGCCGTGCACCACGAAGAGGCCGGGGTGGCGCTCCGCCACGCCCTCGGGCACCTCCACCACCGAATCGGCCTCCTGCTCGTCCCCGTCTCCCATGCAGGTCACGCCAATCGCCCTCATGGGGACCACGGCGGACGTGGCGCGGGACTCCATGCGCTCGGGACCGTCGCCGTTCATCAGATAGTAGGGGGTTGTGCCAAGTGTCTCCGCAAGTTGCGACAGCTTATCTAGGCGAGGCTTTGAGCGCCCCGACTCCCAGGCCCCTACAGCCCTGTTGGTGAGGCCCACCTTGTCTGCAAGCTGAGCCTGTGTGAGGCCGGCGCTCTCCCTCAATGCCCTAACCCTTGCGGAAAAGTCCATGGATGGCACCTCCATTTCCCTTGTTTTACAAAGAATAGGAAAAATAAATTCCATAAACTAGAGAAATGTAATTGCGCTCTATAGGAAATAAGATTAGACTTATTGAAGCAAAGCAAGGAGGTGAACACATGAGGGGACTTCAAGCGATACGACAGAAGCGGGCATCGGAGGCCCGCAGGTACACGGCAAAGGCAACTGCCCAGGCAATGGGGGTGAGTGCCCCCACGTATAGGAAGTGGGAGGCACACCCGGAGAATCTGACCATGGAGCAAGCCCGAAAGCTCGCCGGTTACTTGGGGTGCCGTGTCGATGATCTTTTTTATTTGCCGGGAAAGGGCAATTAAAGTTCCCATCGACCGACGCAAGAAGAGAGCCCCCGCGCATACGGGGCGCGAGGGCACGGACACGGACTCAGGAGGTCCAAATGTCAGGAGAGATTGTACCGCAGGTTTTCGACAACGAGCAATTCGGGCAGCTGAGGGTAATCACAGCAGAGAGCGGAGAGCCCTGGTTCGTTGCCAAGGACGTCTGCGACGCGCTGGGCATCGCAACGAACCATATCCGAGAGTCCCTTGACGATGACGAGATTAGCAATCTCCGTACTACGGAGATTGGTCCCGAGTTTGGAGGGAAGTCCCCGCTCATCGTCTCCGAGGCCGGCCTCTACTCGCTCGTCCTCAAGTCTCGCAAGCCAGAGGCCCACGCCTTCAAGCGCTGGGTCACCCACGAGGTGCTGCCGGCCATCCGCCGCGACGGCGGCTACATGGTCGCCAGGGACGAGACGCCCGAGGAGACCATGGCCCGCGCGGTGCTCATCGCCCGGCGCACCATCGACCGCCAGAGGGCGCAGATAGACGAGATGCGCCCCAAGGCCTTCTTCGCAGACTCCGTGGCACAGGCGAGCACGTCGGTGCTCGTCGGCGTGCTTGCGAAGATTCTCCGCCAGAACGGCTACGAGACCGGCCAGAACCGCCTCTTCAAGCAGCTGTGCGCCGACGGCTACCTCATCGGTCGCAAGGGCCGCAGCTACCACATGCCGACGCAGCGGGCCGCCGAGATGGGCCTGTTCGAGGTCAAGGAGTCCACGCACACGCACTCCGACGGACACACGTCCATCGACCGCACGACGCTCGTCACGGGCAAGGGGCAGGTCTACTTCGTAAACCGTTACTGCGGCAGGGGGGCGGCCTAGCCATGGAGCGCAGGTTCGCGCTGTGGGTCGCGGAGCTCATCCGCCGCATGGACGAGATGGGGGCGCCGTCCGCAACCGACCAAAGCCACGACAGCGCCCCCGAGGACGCGCCCGAGGGCGCACGGGAGAAAGGATACCAGGCATGAGGGGGACAGCGCTCAAGGCGCTCGCGGTGCCGTTCGTGCGCGGCTGCCGCATCTGGTGGGGCGACCTCTACAGGCTCGTCTCGGGGAGAGGGGGCGAGGCCGATGCGTAGGCTCCTCGGGCCCGCGCGCGACGACGTCCTGGACGCGCTCGCGCTCGGCGGCGCCCTGTGGGTGCTCGTGTTCCTCGCGGCGCTGGTCGGATAGGGGGTGGACGGAATGGCAGGAGACGCGGGGGTCCCGGACTTCTACGGCACGGAGCCGTGCCCGGGCGACGAGGGGTTCGACCCGTGGGCGACCTCAATCAGCGCGACGTGCCCGCACTCGGAGCTGTGCGCGTGGCTCGCCTGGTACGTGGCCGACCGCTGCGGCGAGGAGGACCCGGACGGCATGGCCGTGGACGAGGTGCTCACGGACGGCCACGCCTGCGGCGAGTGCCCGTTCAGGGGGGTGGCGGCATGACGGTGCGCGTCGAGTTCGAGGTGCCCCTCGTGCGCGGCAAGGGCCGCGCGAGGTTCGTCCGGGCGACCGGGCGCACGTACACGCCCACGGCCACCTCGGACGCCATGGCGCGGGTGCAGGCGGCCTTCCTGGCGACCGGGGCGCCCAGGGCCCCGAGGGGCACGCCGGTGGCGGTGTCCATCGAGACCGAGCGGGCGCTCCCGAGGGGCCGCCCCAGGAGGGTGGCGAGCGAGCCGGACGTGGTCAGGCCGGACGCCGACAACGTCGCGAAGCTCGTCCTGGACGCCCTGAACGGCGCCGCGTGGGAGGACGACACGCAGGTCGTGGCCCTCTCGGTGGTCAAGCGCGACCGCACCAGGCGCGAGGGCGAGCGGACCGTGGTGAGGGTCACGTGGGTCGAGGGGCGCGGCGAGGGGCCGCGCCAGACGGAGATGGAGATGGAGGCATGAGCATGGCAGACGTCCAGGAGGTAAGGCCGGAGGCCATCGACCCGCCGGAGGTCATCACCGGCGCGGACAGGTGGCTCGCGGAGCAGCGCGCCAGGGTGGCCGAGGCGGCGGCGGAGTACGTGCCGCACGAGATCACGAGCGCCGAGGACTACCGGCAGAGCAAGCGGGCGCGCACCCAGGCGCGCAAGGCCATAAGGGAGGTGGAGGACGCGAGGCGCGCGCAGGTGGGCGCCATCAAGGACGCCGTCCGCGACTTCGAGTCGCAGGTGCGCGACCTGCTGGCCCCGCTCTCCGGCGTGGACGACGCGTACAGGTCGGCGCTCGCCGAGTGGGAGCGCATGTGCGTGGAATCCCGCACGCAGGAGGTCGCGGCCTGGTACGCGGGGACGCAGGGCGACGTGGCGGCCATGGTGCCGTTCGAGACCATCTGGGGACACTACGCCCACCGGGAGAAGTGGGACCTCTACGGGGCCAACCTCGTGGCCATCGAGGGCGAGGTGGCCGAGATCGCGGAGCACGTCATAGCCCGCGACCTGGAGACCATCGGCGGCATGGGCTACGAGCCCCGGGACGCCGAGGCGCTCAGGGCCGAGTACCTGCGGACGCTCGACCTGGAGGGCTCGTGCAGGCGCGTCCAGGCGCTGCGCGAGCAGAGGGACCGCATGGCCGAGGTCGAGCGGCAGCGCCGCGAGCGCATGGCGGCGGAGGCGCCAAGGCCCCCGGAGGATGCCCCCACGGAGCCACGAGAGGCCCCCAGCGCCCCGGTGCCGCCGATACCGGGGCAAGCGCCCACGGCGGAGGGACCGGCACCGCAGGCGGCCGCAGAGCGGCCCGTGGGGGCTGCGGCCACGCCCGGAAGGGTGATGGTCTTTCGCGTGACGGTGCCCGAGGAGAGGGCGCGCGAGTTCGTGGCGGCAATGAGGGCGATTCCCGGGGTCCACGGAGGCCCCTGGCACGACGAGAGGAAGGGCGAGTAGGAATGGCACGGGCACAGGCGGAGGGGCTCGCGGTGCAGGCCCCGGCAAAGCTCACGATGCAGGACACGATCGACTTCGCGAACTCGGTGGCGGGCGGCAGCCTGCTCCCGCGCGACTACCAGAGGAACCCCGCGAACGTCATCATCGCGGTGAACCTCGGGCAGTCCATGGGGCTGTCCCCGGCGGAGAGCCTGTACCGGATAAACGTCATCCAGGGGAAGCCCACGGCAAGCGCGGAGCTGATAGCGGCGCAGGTGCGCAAGGCCGGCCACAAGCTGCGCGTCGAGAAGGACGAGGCGCGCCAGAGCGTGACGGCGACCATCGTGCGCTGCGACGACCCGGACTACCCGATATCCGAGACGAGGGACGCGGAGTGGGCGCGGCGCATGGGTCTGGCGTCCAAGGACAACTACCACAGGCAGCCGATGACCATGCTCACGTGGCGCGCCATCACGGCGGCCGCCAGGGAGGCGTGCCCGGAGGCGCTCTACGGCGTGGCCTACACGCCGGACGAGATGCACGACATGGACCCGCAGCCGGCCCAGGACGCCGCCGCGGCCCCGCAGCCGGACCGGGGCGGACGGGCGGACCTCGGCGCGGTGCGCGCGGCCTACGCGGCCTACAGGCGCGCCACGGGCGCCACGAACGAGGAGGCGGTGCACGCGGTGTGCGCGGCGGTGGGAGCCACTGACATGCGCTCCATGACGCAGGCGCAGGCGGACGCGGCCACGGCGTGGCTCTCCGCGCATATGGTGCCGGACGCCCCGCAGCAGCCGCAGGCCGAGCCGCAGGCCGAGTACGAGTACGAGGAGCCCGCGCAGCCAGAGGTCGCGGACGAGGACCTCGAGTTCTAGGGAGGAAGACATGGCAATCAACAGGGTCTGCATATCGGGCAACCTGACGCGGGACCCGGAGCTGCGCCAGACGTCGGGCGGCTCGCAGGTGCTCGGCGTCGGCGTGGCGGTCAACGACCGCAGGAAGAACCAGCGGACCGGCGAGTGGGAGGACGTGCCGAACTTCGTGGACTGCTTCGTGGACTGCGTGGTCTTCGGCAACCGCGCCGAGGCTCTCGCCGGGATCCTGCACAAGGGCGACAAGGTGGCGATAGACGGGCGCCTCCGCTACGGCTCGTGGGAGGGCAGGGACGGCACCAGGCGCTCCAAGCTGGAGGTGGTCGCGGAGGAGGTGGAGCTGATGCAGCGCCCGCGCCAGGCGGCGCGGCAGCCGTACGCGACGACGCCCACGCCGTACCAGCCCGCCTACGCGGCGCCCGCGCCGCAGCCCGCCCCGGCCCCGGCCCAGCCGCACCAGCCGCCCCTGGGCCAGCCACGGGCCGCGGCCCCGGCAGACCCGTACGACGCGGACATCCCGTTCTGATGGCCGGCACGGGCGGCATGCCCGCATTCGTGCGCGACTCCTACCGCCTCGGGCGGCTCACCCGCTCGGTGGTGACGCCGGGCGAGCTGGCCGAGTGGACCGGGGAGCCGCACCGCGAGCTGGTGCGGCTCACGTACGAGATGCACGACGGGGGCCGCGTGCCCCCGCCCGTGCGGCTGGTGGCCATCTGCAGGCCCGAGGACGAGGGCGGCGTGGCGCGGACGATGTCGCGCCTCCTCGAGAGCCGGGGCTGGACCGCGAGGCTCGATCGCGAGGCAGTGGACGGGGGCGCGGCGCGATGACGGGAACAGGGAAGGGACAGGCAATGGCAGGCGAATCGAGGACCAGCAGGACGGGACGTGCGCGGACCGCAGACGGCGCGCCCATGCCCACCGACGGGGAGAGGGGCGAGTAGGGCATGGCCACGAGGGGCGGCGGCGTCTACTTCCCCGTGGACGCGGGCTTCTGCGACACGACCGTGGCGCGCCAGATAGGCAGGCGCCTCGGCGCGGAGGGCCAGTGGGCGTACCTGCGGCTGCTCACGAGCCTCCTCAACGAGGGCGACGGGCGCCTGCCCCTCGCGGCGGAGGACGAGTGGGAGGACCTGGCCGACAGGCTGGGCCTCCCGCCGGACGGCACGCGGGAGCTGGTGTCGCTCATGGAGCACTACGGGGCGCTGCTCAGGCCGGATGGAGGCGGATACGTCTTTTCACCCCTGGTTTCGGAGAGCATCACGGCTAGGGATGAGACCAAAGAGCGCGGCAGGCGGGCGGCAGCAGCGAGATGGGCCAAGCGGAGTGCAGATGCGAGTGCATAAGCACATGCAATGCACTTACTAACTAACCAACCAACCAACTAACTAAAAACCTCACAAGTAAGGATGACTTACTAGAGAGGTTGACTCACAAGGAAGGTGCGCATGCGACTTTTCGACAATGTTGAAAACCCGCCATACGATGTTGAAAACCCTGCGGCGCGGAAGGTGCCGTGGGGCATAGACCCCGCGACGTACGAGCCGGGAGGTGAGCCATGCGCCACCTGAGCCTCTTCAGCGGCATAGAGGCCGCGAGCGCGGCATGGGTGCCGCTCGTCCAGGAGGGCGTGAGCGGCACGCTCGCCACGGGAAACGACCAGACGATCTTCTGCCGGGCATCCGGCCAGGCCAACGCCGAGGTCGGCGTGGGCGTGGCCCCGACGCTTGCGGCGAGGCAGCACAGGGACCCGCCCATCTTGGGGGACGGCATGGTCGTGCGCCGCCTCACGCCCACGGAGTGCGAGCGGCTCCAGGGCTTCGACGGCGGCTGGACCGACGTGCCGTACAGGGGCAAGGAGCACCCCGCAGACACGCCGCGCTACAAGGCGATAGGCAACAGCATGGCGGTACCCGTCATGCGTTGGATCGGGAAGAGGATCGCAGCCTATGGGCTGCTGGAGGGAGACCAGGAATGGAGGTAAGAAGATGCAGCGGGTAGCTTGGCTGTCGGGCGGCGTGTCGTCCTTCGTCTGCGCCTACGTCGGCAGGCCCGACCGCGTCATCTACATCCATGTGGCGGACCAGCGCCCAGACACGCTGCGCTTTGTCGCCGACTGCGAGGCGGCCCTCGGGATGCCGGTGGAGATAGTCGGTGATATGGACTACCGCCAGAGCGTCGACTGCGTCATCGAGAGGCGCCGCTACGTCAACGGCCCAAGCGGGGCGCAGTGCACGACGCTCGAACGCCAGGTGGCCGAGGCCGTCGGCATCCCCTGCGTCGAGCTTGGGGAGCTGGGGGGCGACGAGTGATGACCACCCCGGCGCTGGACGTGGCGTGCGGCCCCAAGTCCTTCTACTTCGACAAGGCGGACCCCCGCGTCACCTTCTGCGACCTGCACCCACGCCACATGACGCTCTGTGACGGGCGGGCGCTCGACGTGAGCCCCGACGTGGTGGCCGACTTCCGCGACCTTCCGTGGCCGGACGATACCTTCTCGCTGGTGGTCTTCGACCCGCCGCACCTGGAGGTGGGCGCGGGCTGGCAGGTGGACAAGTACGGCAGGCTCGACCCCAAGGGGTGGCGGGATGACCTCTCGCGGGGCTTCTCCGAGTGCCTCCGGGTGCTCAGGCCGGGCGGGGTCCTGGTCTTCAAGTGGTACGAGTACCACATCCCGCTCTCAGACGTGCTCGCCTGCTGCCCCGTGGCCCCGCTGCTGGGCAACCGCAGGCCGAGGGCGAGCAAGACGCACTGGGTGCTTTTCCTCAAGGAGGGGGACAAATGAGCGAGTACGCATACGGGGACTACGTCGCATACGACCTGGGCTACGGGCAGGTGCGGGTCGGGCGCGTCGCGGGGCGGACCCGGACCGGATGGCACGTCTGCTACCACGAGGGATGCACGGCGGTGCTCACCCCGAGGGAGTGCCTGCGCCCCGCCACGGCGGAGGAGGCCGCGCGGGCGCTCCCGGGCATCGGGCACCACAGGTTCGACGCGGTGTGCCCGGACTACGACAGGGACGCGTGCAGGGGATGCGTGCACGACGCCGTGCGGGAGAGGGTCGTGCGGTACGGGGACTGCCGGCACATGCGCGTGCGCACGACCGTGTGCGGCACGACGCTCCTGTGCGGCAGGCAGCCGCATTGCGTGGTCGAGCCCGGCGGCTCCTGCGCCTGGGGCGAGAGGAGGGATGGACATGGACGAGATCACGCCATGGCATGAGGTCACGGCGCGCAGGCCGCACCGCTGCTCGTGGTGCGGCAAGAGGATACGTCCCGGCGAGGGGTACGCGACCTCGACGCTCAAGGTTGACTACGTGTACGAGTGGCGCAAGTGCGGCAGGCGCGCACCCTACGTGGCCGAGATGTTCGATGACGAGTATTGGGGCGACTACGACCCCGACTACGGCATTGACCAGCAGACGTTCTGGGACTTCATGGCCGAGAGGCACCCGGGCGTGTGGCGCGAGCGGCAGAGCGAAGACGAGGAGACTAGGGAGGTGAGAGACCGTGCTGACGAGTGACGAGCGGCGCGAGGTGGCCGAGAGGCTGCGGCGCGACGCCGCGATCGGTGACGAACCCAGGGCCAAGGGCCTTAGCATGACCATCGACCTCACCGAGGCGTCATCCTACCTGCGGGACATAGCCATGCTCACGGGGGTCAGCAGCGGCGGCACGGTCGAATGGACGGAGCTTGAACGTCGCCTTGCCGACCTCATCGACCCGACGTGCCACGCAGTCGTGGAGGACGAGACGCAGG
>PPYE01432895.1_pt1 | contig 24507 bp, 23 predicted proteins | sample 1559881 | NCBI WGS metagenome assembly PPYE01 (sample SAMN08240022, study PRJNA423297) | Human gut metagenome, whole genome shotgun sequencing project. | reverse complement strand
TCCTTGGCTCATTTATCTGAGATAGTAACTTGAAAAACCTTTATTTTAAAGGGAGAATCACTTGACAATATAGGGAGGGGAAAAATGGATTCAAAAGAAAACAAAGAAGAAAAAGTTACGACAGTCAGTGTAGAGAATGTCTATAAGCTGAATGGAAGGGTTCCGCTGAAGAAGGCGATTCCCTTTGGACTGCAGCATGTGCTGGCTATGTTTGTGTCCAATCTGGCACCTGTACTGATTGTATGCAGCGCTGCTCTTGTAAGGGGAACCGGAGAGCATTTGAGTTCAGCAGAAATTACTCAGCTGCTGCAGAGCGCTATGTTTGCTGCCGGAATCGGAACTTGTATGCAGCTTTATCCTGTCTGGAAGATAGGATCAAAACTGCCTATTGTTATGGGAGTGAGTTTTACATTTTTAGGCAGCCTGATGATTATCTGTACCAATCCTGATTTGGGATATGAGGGTATGGTCGGAGCTGTTATCCTGGGCGGTATTTTTGAAGGCCTGGTAGGTCTGAGCGCCAGGTATTGGAAGCGGTTCCTGACACCTGTAGTATCTGCCTGCGTGGTGATTGCCATTGGACTTTCACTTTTGTCTGTAGGTATGGATTCCTGGGGCGGCGGAAGCGGTGTGGAAGATTTCGGTGCCTGGTATCATCTGGTAACGGGAACGCTTACTTTGATCGTATGTCTTGTCTCACGCTACCTGTTAAAAGGAGTATATAAAAACTTAAATATTCTTGTGGGACTGATCTTCGGATATCTGTTATCTGTAATATTTACTGTGGCAGGGATTGCTCCGATGGTAGATTTCTCGGGGATTTCCAAGACAATCAGTGAAGTGGGATTTTTCAGTCTGCCGGATCTGGTGTTTTTTACAAGCCATAAGCCGGTATTTGATTTGGGAGCCTTTTTTACCATTGCTATTGTATTTCTTGTGTCTGCTGCGGAGACCACAGGCGCTACTACAGCCGTATGTACAGGTGCGTTGGGACGGGATATTAAGATGGAAGAACTGCAGGGATCCCTTGCTGTGGATGGATTTTCCAGTGCTATTTCCGGATGCTTCGGATGTCCCCCGCTGACTTCTTTCAGCCAGAATGTGGGACTGGTTACTATGACGAAAGTAATCAACCGTTTTACTATTTTTATAGGAGCTATGATTTTGATCTTGGCATCTTTGTTTCCGCCTCTTGGTGCGTTTTTTCAGTCACTTCCTCAGGCTGTGCTGGGAGGATGTACGGTTATGATGTTCGGATCCATCATGTATGAGGGAATTAAGATGCTGAAAGAATGTGAATTTGATGACCGCACTATGATCATTGTTTCACTGGCCTTCTGCATCGGTGTGGGACTGACTCAGACTTCCGGAAATTTCTTTGCGGCGTTTCCCCGTGAGGTGGGCGATATCTTCAATGGAAATGCTGTAGCAGGAGTATTTGTGATTTCTCTGTTATTAAGTCTTTTCCTTCCAAAAGGAAAAAAAGAAAAGAACAAATCTGCCTGATTTATATGGGATAAAAAAGAACCTTACTGTCCAGCTGACAGAAGGTTCTTTTTTTGCACAGCGATAGATTATTTCACTGGATGGTTCTGAAAGAAGCGGGAAGCTGCACATTGCCCAGCCTGGCAGAGTCATGACTGATAGTAAAAACGAAGCAGGATATCTATCGGCTGTTATGTTTGCAGAAATTTAGTTGTTCGACAGCTTATAATTAATGAAAAGTAAAAATATACAAAAAAATACGAAAAATAATGGATATAACATATTAAATAATGAAAAATATTGACAAATAATAAAAAGAGAGAGTATATTATGTCCAAGAAAAGTGTTTAGGAAAAGTATTTAGGTGATTTGGGAATTTTTGTATATAGATGAGGAGAGGCTCTGTAAATGAACATTAGAGATATAGCAAAGATGGCAGAGGTATCCGTATCCACTGTTTCCAAGATTTTAAATCATAAGGATCAGGATATCAGTGAGGAGACCCGCAGGAAAGTGTTAAAGATTGTTAAGGACTGTCAGTATGTTCCTTATTCTAAAATAAGGGAATCTGTTAATCCGCGAAGTTATATCCTGGGTGCAATCCTCTGCGGTGAAGAGGGAGAAAATCAGAAACTCGCCTGCTATCTGGAAAGAGAGGCCAGAAGAAACGGATATAGTCTGTTGATCCAATTCCTGCAGATTTCGCAGACGGGACAGGAGGTATTAGAAGAATTAAAAAAAGCGTTTGGAATCCTCAGCAGCAAATCTGTGGACGGCGTTTTATTCCTGCCTCCTGAATGCTGTGTTGATCAGGCAATAGATGAATTTCAAAAGGAAAAAATACCGCTGTTGGTACTCAAGTATACTCAGAATACTCAGGTGCCCAGTGTGGGATATGAGCAGAGCAAGGCAGGTTATCTGGCTACAAAAATGCTTATTCAGAAAGGACATCGGAATATCGGCTGTATCCTTAGAAAAGATACTCTGGGAAAAGAGGTGCAGAAAGGATATGCCACAGCCTTATTTAATCATGATATTTCCATGGAACAAGATAAGGTGATAGCAGTAGAGAATACGAGAGATGACGTTGAGATCGTAACCAGGCTTTTGCTGAATATGAATGTGAGCAGTATTGTCTGTCAGGATGAGATGATTGCCTGTTCTGTATATAACGCACTCCACAGTACGAGTATTCAGATCCCCAAGGAAATCTCTGTTGTTTCTGCAAAAGATTCTCAGATATGTACTATGCTTTCTCCCCAACTGCATGGGGTGGAAATTCCATATCATGAAATGGCAGGTTTAGGAATAGAAAAGCTGATCAATAATCTGGAAAACGGAGGAAAGACAGAACATTATACGGAAATTATCAATCCCATTTTACATGAACGTGCCAGCGTGGCGCAGCCGCCTCTGGGAAAATCAGGTACCCGGGAAAAGATCATAGTTGTAGGAAGTATGAATATGGATATGGTCATTAAAGTACCGGAACTTCCAAAAGACGGACAGACATTACTGACATATAATATGCAGCTGGAACCAGGAGGAAAAGGAGCCAATCAGGCAGTGGGTGCAGGAAAGCTGGGAGGATATGTATATATGATCGGCCGCCTGGGAAATGACAACGAAGGAAGAGTTATTTACAACAATCTGGTGCAGAGTTCTGTCAAGACAGATGGGATTGTATTTGATAAAAATGCAATGTCAGGAAGAGCATACATCAATGTTGCACCGCACGGTGAAAGCACAATTGTGGTACACAGAGGAGCAAATCAGAATCTGGATGTTCATCAGATCCATAAATTTCAACATTTATTTGAAGGCGCTCGTTTTTGCCTCCTGTCTCTTGAAATACCTGAACAGACAGCTGATTTTACATTGGCGGTCTGTGAAAAGTACAGAGTCCAGGTTATGCTGAAACCTGCAACGATATCCCATATTCCGGAAGAGTGGCTTCCCAAGATCGCTTATTTTATACCTAACGAAAAAGAAATCAATCTGCTCCTTCCGGGAGACAGGAGTATTGAGGAAAAGGCAGAATATTTTTATCAAAAAGGCGTTGCAAATGTAATCGTTACTTTGGGAAATAAAGGCGCTTATATTAAAAACCAGCAGTATGCCGGTTATGTTCCCAGCATGGATGTGGAACCGCTGGATACCACCGGAGCCGCAGATGCTTTCATCAGCGCCCTGGCAGTCGCTTTATGTGAGGGCAATCCCCTGACACAGGCTGTGGGATTTGCCTCCTGCTCAGCTGGGATCAGTATTACCAGAGCGGGTGTACAGCCTGCGCTGCCGGATCACATGCTGCTGGATGCTTATCAGGACGAAATTGCGTTATTAAGTAAAATCAGGGAGGAAAGATAGGAAAATGGAACAAGTTGTTGTCTTGGGCAGTCTGAATATGGATCAGGTTATACGTGTAAAAAAAATGCCGAAAAAAGGAGAAACCATACTGGGTCTGGGAATGAGTAAAGTTCCAGGAGGAAAAGGAGCTAATCAGGCGTATGCAATTGGCAGGCTGGGCGGCAAGGTATCTATGATAGGAGCTGTAGGACAGGATGAAAGCGGACAGATCTTAAAAAAGAATCTGGATTCCGTGGGAGTTAATACAGATTGTGTAATGGAACTTTCGGATGTTTCTACTGGAAACGCGGTCATTACCGTAGACCAGGAAGCGGAAAACAGCATTATCGTACTGCAGGGTGCAAATGCAGAGCTGACAACCGCACATATTGATGCGTTTAAAGAAATGATCAGTGAAGCTGACGTAGTGCTGATGCAGCTGGAAATTCCTGTTGAAGTAGTGGAATATACTGCAAAAATGGCTTCAGAGATGGGGAAAACAGTGATTCTTGATCCGGCACCGGCAGTACCTGACCTTCCGGAGACCCTTCTGAAATATATTGATGTAATAAAACCCAATGAAACGGAGCTGTCTGTCCTTTCCGGCATGCCTGTGACAAATCTGGAAGAAGCAGCCGCAGCCGCAAAAAAACTTCTGAAAAAAGGCGTTGCCAAAGTTATCGTCACTATGGGAGCGGATGGAAGTCTGCTTGTGACAGAAGATGAAATCAGGCATTTTCCCAGTGAGAAAGTAAAAGCGATAGATACAACGGCTGCGGGAGACAGTTTTATTGCGGCCTTCGTTGTAGCAATTACTGGAGGGAAAAGCTGTGAAGAGGCTATCGTTTATGGAAATCGTATTTCTGCCGTAACGGTTACACGAAAGGGTGCACAAACATCCATTCCGGATAAAACGGAAGTACCATTATAAAAATAATACTCTGCGAAACAGGCTGTGCTGACGGCATTGCTTCAGATAATGAGGTGAGACAAAAGACGGTTTTTGTTTTCCCACTCGCCAGGAGGAAATGAAGAGGCTGGTGATACCCAGGGAAAACCAGATCTTCGACAGGCATTTGAGATTGGAAAAATCATTGGGCGAGCAACAGAAAACGAGTTAAAAATAAATCGTGATGCTTTTTGCGGTTCTTTAAATCGAACTAAAAATATGATAAAGTAAAGGGAAAAGTGATCATGACAAATGCAGAAAAAATAATGAAAGAAGAAAAATTTTGTCTGGAAAACTTAGAAGTATAACGGGGAGGTTTCAAAATGAGGTACAGAGAATTAGGAAAAACAGGTTTACAGGTTAGCGAAATCGGTCTTGGCGCAGAGTGGCTGGAGCGCCACAATGCCGAAGAAGTGAAAGCAGTAATTGACTGCTGTGAAAGTTATGGAATCAATCTTCTGGATTGCTGGATGTCAGAACCAAATGTTCGTTCTAATATTGGAAAAGCCCTGGAAGGGAAGCGGGAAAAATGGATTATCCAGGGACACTTCGGCTCTACCTGGCAGAACGGACAGTATGTCCGTACCAGAGAAATGGACAAAGTCAAAGCTGCTTTTCAGGATTTGCTTACACGTCTTCGGACAGAATATATCGATCTGGGTATGATTCACTTTGTAGACGAAGAGGCAGAATTCCACTGCATTGTGGAAGGAGAATTCCTTGCGTATGTGAAAGAGCAAAAGGAAAAAGGCATTATCCGTCATATCGGAATAAGCACTCACAATCCCAGAGTGGCAAAACTGGCGGCATTAAGCGGGGAGATTGAAATGATCCTGTTCAGCATCAACCCTGCTTTTGATCTGCTTCCGGCAAGTGAAGATCTGAATACATATTTTGAAGACACGTATGAAGAAAGTTTGAAAGGCATTGATCCTGAGAGAGCAGAGCTGTACCGAATCTGCGAACAGCAGGGTGTGGGAATCACAGTTATGAAAGGATACGCAGGAGGAAGATTGTTTTCTGCTCAGACTTCTCCTTTTGGTGCAGCGCTGACACCGGTTCAGTGTATCCATTATGCTTTGACAAGACCGGGAGTGGCCAGTGTGCTTACCGGCTGTGATACCCCGGAACATGTAAGAGCGGCTGTGGCTTATGAGACAGCTGCAGAGGAGGAAAAAGATTATGCCAGTGTTCTGGCGAAGGCGCCTCATCATGCTTACTCCGGTCAGTGTACCTACTGCGGACATTGCGCGCCATGTCCGGCAGAGATTGATATTGCCATGGTAAATAAACTTTATGATCTGGCGATAATGCAGAAAGAGGTGCCGGCTGCGGTACGGGCACATTATGAAGGGCTGTCAGCCAATGCAGAGGACTGTGTCGGGTGCGGCGGCTGTGAGGAACGATGTCCCTTCGATGTTTCTGTAGTGGAAAGAATGGAAAAGGCGAGAGAACTGTTTCGCTGAAAAGGAAAAGGAGCTATGCTGTATGGCGCTGTACGCATTGGGAGATCTGCATCTTAGCTTTCAGGCGGGGAAACCTATGGATGCGTTTGGAAAAGTATGGAAGCATCATGAAGCTAAGATTGAGAAATATGTAAATCAAGTGGTAAAACCGGAAGATACCCTGGTGCTTACCGGCGATCATTCCTGGGGAAGAAAGCTTTCGGAGTGCAGGGAAGACTTAAATTTTATTGAAAAACTGCCCGGAAAAAAGATTTTGCTTCGGGGCAATCATGATATGTTCTGGGATGCAAAAAAGACAACTCGTTTGAATGAAGAATTTGAAGGAAAACTTTTCTTTTTGCAGAATAATTTCGCTGTATATAAGGATTATGCACTGGTTGGGACAAAGGGATATACTTTTGAAGGACCATTTTATCTGAACCGCCGTGGGAATGTCGTCGGTTGGGATGAAGAACGGGAAAAGCAGGCAGAAAAACTTGTTTCCAGAGAGATGACCCGGCTCCGGGAATCCTTTCATCTGGCGGAAAAAGCCGGATACAAGAAGTTTATTATGTTTCTGCATTATCCTCCTACAAATATAATTGAAGAAACTTCACCCTTTACAGAAATCGCCCGGGAGTATGGCGTTACTGCTGTTGTGTATTCGCACTGCCACGGGGAACAACGGTTTGGAGACAGTATCAGAGGAAATTTTCATGGTATCAGATATATGCTGGTATCAGGAGATTATCTGAATTTTCATCCGGCACTTGTGCTTTCCTGAAAGGAAAAATATTGATTTAGTTAAAGCCTTAGGGTAAAATGAAGTAGTGTTGCAGAATAACTGCAATTTCAAATGGAAAGTCTATGGATGGCAGAAGTACCAAAAACAGAAAAACCAAAACGGGAAAACTATAATTTATTCGCAGGAGGATTCAAAAGATGAAAATAGCAGTAACATATGAGGATGGAAAGGTATTTCAGCATTTTGGAAAAACAGAATTTTTCAAAGTGTATGAGGTTGAGGATAGTAAAGTGATTTCCAGTGAAGTGATTGGCTCTAACGGCACCGGACATGGTGCACTGGCCGGGCTTCTGGCCGGGCAGTCCATTGATGTGCTGATCTGCGGAGGAATCGGCGGCGGAGCCCAGGCTGCACTTGAGGAAGCTGGCATTGAGTTATGTGCCGGAGCTCAGGGTGATGCAGATCAGGCTGTGGATGCATACTTGAAAGGTGAGCTGGTATCCACCGGAGCAAATTGTGATCACCATCATGAGGAAGGGCACAGCTGCGGCAGTCATGAAGGCGGCCATTCCTGCGGGGGAAGCTGTGGAGGTACATGCGGATCCCATGCTGCTTTGACCGGCCGTAATGTAGGTAAAACCTGCCGTACCCACTACAGAGGTACATTTAATGACGGAACACAGTTTGACTCTTCTTATGACCGCGGGGAGCCGCTGGAATTTGTCTGCGGAGCGGGTCAGATGATCAGAGGATTTGATGCTGCAGTGGCTGATATGGAAGTGGGGCAGGTTGTGGACATCCATCTGATGCCGGAAGAAGCTTACGGCATGCCGGATCCCAATGCTGTTTTTACCCTTGAGATCGCACAGCTTCCCGGCTCTGAGGAACTGCAGGTTGGACAGCAGGTTTATCTGACAAACCAGTATGGTCAGCCATTTCCCGCTAAAGTAGAGGCTAAAGACGAAACAACAATTACCTTTGACGCGAATCATGAAATGGCAGGGAAAGAACTGAATTTCCGGATTGAACTGGTTGAGGTTCAATAAAGCGGAGCCGGTGCAGGGATCATGAGTGTTCGCCGATTGTGCGAATAGGGATTAGTCCGTTGCTTTCAGCTGAAAAATGGACGAGAAAGGTGTTTACTGCACCATTTTTGAAAGAACCTTGAAAGATGAGTTTTTATAATTAATAAATCAAGCAGTGATATTCCCACCAGGAGTATTGCTGCTTGATTTGTTGTACAGGAATATATTTTCTTATGTACCATTCAGGCTGGAGATAACGAAAGCTTTAAATACTGATTATCTGTACTCAAGGAACTGAAAACCGTGGTGCAAAAGAGTGGAAGCAGAATAAAAATAATTCTGTTTTCATGTATTTTATTTTCCAACATAAACCTGTACTTCATAATTCCAATGTAAAATACCTGATACAACAATGAGCTGTACTGTAAATGCCGGATCTGTGCCGTATTTTGTTTGGGCTGTGTGTATTAACTTGCGCAACATTTGTTCTCTGTTTTCTTCAGTGCAGTCAGCGCACAGGTACGTTCCTTTTGGCAATACCCTTAATCCGTCTATATTTACATAACGAATACAGACAGCAAAGAGCCTTGTTATTCCGTTTTCGGTGTAGATGATAAATTTCAACATAAAGGGCTTGAGGAAAAAGCCTTAGAGCATATTTTGAGAGGTTTAAAAATCCAAGGCGTTAAAAAAGCAGTCTTAATCATAAATACTACAAATGAAAATGCGAAGAATCTATACCTTTCTTTCGGCTTTCATTTTACCGGGAAGTTTGATAAAGTTGGATATTACTATGAATTAGATCTGTAAATCTAATCTGCTGAATATGGAGGAATTATAATGAAAAAAATAGTTTCACTTCAAAACTTATACTATGCTACAAAATAGTGCGTTCCTGTCTTGCAGAGCCGCATCCCTCGGGAGAATGCGCTTTTCTGTTGGTCATATTTACGGCCACTTTGAGCACCTCAGCAGTTGCCTCTGGTATCATTTCATTTTCCGAAAAGCATCCGGAGTAATTCCAGTCTCTTTTTTGAACTGTTTTCCGAAAGTAAAATAATCCGGATAGCCAAGCAGCTCTGAAATTTCTGCAAGGGACAGACCGGAACCTGTTAGCAGCCTCATAGCTTCATTCATCCGGGTTCGGATCCCGTACTGACCGGGTGAGAGTCCCGTAAAAGACCGGAAGTGTTTGCGAAAAGTCTCATAACCCAGATTCAGTTCTTCTGCCAGCTTTTGACCGGAAATTCTTCCTTGGCTTTCCCTGAGCCTGCGGCAGGCTTTTTCCATAAGCCCTTCCTCACCGCCTTCTCTTACACAGCCAGAAGTAATCCGGCAAAGCAGCTCCTGTGCCTGAAAGTACAGACTGGGCAGCTCATTTTCCCCGGCCTTCTCCATTTTGTACAGAAAATTTTCCAGTTCCGGCAAAAGATCATCCATCTGTCTGCAGTAAAGAACAGGATCTTTTGACATAAGTCCTATGTCCGCCAGATTCTCATAGGTTCTGGCGCTGATGCAGATGAAAAATTCCATCCACCCTTTCCCCGGTGTTACAATCGTTGAGTGGCACCTCCCGGGAATTCTCTGCACAAAACAGCCTTTGAAAATAGGAATTCTTCTTTCGTCCTCATCCCTGTATTCTCCCTCTCCATCCAGCAAAAGCAGCCCGCCGTAATAATGAAACACCTGATTGATATTGCTGCCGCTTTCATCCGGCTTATACATATAGCCGCAGGAAAAACGCCCTGCGATCTGGCTGCTCCCCACTGCCTTATAACACGTTCTTGTTTTTTTTGCTATTTTACTTTGAACCATTTTTGACATATTTATTTTCCCAGCCATGCTATTTTTCTTTTCCGTTCTTTTATTTATAATAAAAGCAATTTGGAATCTACAGACGATACCTGCGGATTGCTCCGCGCCCCGTGCTTCCGGAACCATGGTATCGTTTGTATTATATCATTTTTGAGTTTGTTTAGGAGGATAATTATGACTGAAAGAGAGAACTTTTTTTCCATTATCAGAAGAACTGGGTACGAACGGATTCCTGTTATGTACAATTTCTGTCCTTACCTTGAGCAGAGTTGTTCTGCAAAGGTGGAGCAGCTGTTAAAAGAAACTGGATTCACACCTTCTCCCATGATCAATGCAGAAGGAATCCCTGTAAAGAATCCGGATACTTCCCGTTTTCTTCCCTACTATGACAGCTTAAAAGAAGGAAGCACGATTGATGAATTTGGAATTGCCTACGAGCCGGGAAGTGCTGCTGCCATGCATATGACTCATATGCGTCATCCTCTGGAAAACGCAGAAACTGTGGAGGAAATTATGGCATATCCTTTTCCTGAATTTGAGGCTTCCGAGGAGCTTGTCAAAGAAAAGAGAGCCTATAACGAGTCTCTGAAGGCTCAGGATAAAGTTATCTGCGGAAATATGCAGTGCACCATCTGGGAGACCTCCTGGTATCTGCGGGGCATGGAAAACCTGATGATGGATATGATGTCCGAGGAACCCTCCGCCGAATATCTTCTGGATAAAATTACAGACCTTGCGATCCAGAGAGCGGAATATTTTATACGCACAGGTGCGGACGTTTTGTATTTCGGCGATGACGTCGTCATGCAGAGAACCATTATGATGAGTGAACAGCTTTACTGCACATGGCTGAAGCCCAGGCTGAAAAAAGTGGTGGATGCCGCCCATGCTTTAAAAGAGGACATTATTATATTCTATCATTCCTGCGGTTTTGTGGAACCCTTTATTCCTCATCTCATTGATGTGGGAATTGATGTTTTAAATCCTGTTCAGCCGGAATGTATGGATTTCGAGCAGATTCACGCAGCTTACGGAGACCGTATTTCTTTCCACGGTACAATCGGCACACAGACTACCATGCCGTTTGGTACACCGGAAGAAATTCGTTCCCTTGTTTTCCACAATCTGGATATTGCCGGAGAAAAGGGCGGGCTTTTAGTATCTCCCACCCACCTCCTGGAGCCTGAAGTTCCGTGGGAAAATATCAAAGCTTACATAGAAGCATGCAGGGATTATACTCGTATTCGAAGATAATGTGGAGGAACGTCTTATCGGAAAATACGGGTGTTTTGATTTTAATTTCTTACCGGCAAAACATGGAATATACCGGAAGATGCTGAAAAACCAGAGCGTTCTGACAAAAGAATAAAAGACCTGACATTAGCTCAATGTGGACGATATGATTGAAGCATCAGATCATTTCTGCTGTATTGATCTAATTATAGATCATGACAAATCTGCTTTGACAGAGAAGTTTATTAAGGAGCTTTATCTGACCTTGAAAAGCGGAACCGGCGATTCCAGAAAAGGGCTCAGATTGAACCTTGAAAATTGCAGATATGATGTTTGATGGCAGCTTACGCCGCCCTTGGACGCATACAAAAACAATGCTCTGAACACCTTTCACGATTGGCGGGCAAAGAAAAATATTTTAAAGAACATACATGAAAAGTGGACAGCCTCCTTTGCATGGCAGGGAATTTGTCCATTTTTTTATGGAAAGAAACTTTGTCTGGGTGTAAAATTTTATCAGAATTAGGGAGGAATTGTGAGGAGAAGATGATGACAGAAGAAAATAGATGGGACAAGCTGCTGAAGATTAAAACCACTGGTAGAGACGATTCTCAGTCGGATCAATACCGGTATCCTTATGAGCCTACGCCTTATTCCGTACTGGAAAGATTGGGAAATACCGGATACATACGAAAGGGAAACACCCTTCTGGACTATGGGTGCGGCAAAGGCCGGGCAGATTTCTTTTTGTCCTGGCAGACCAGATGCAGAGCCGTTGGCATTGAGTATGACCAGAGAATTTATGAAAAAGCGGCGGAAAATCTGAAAACTGGGGTTTCTGCCGGCAGAATAACTTTTGTACAGGAAAATGCGGAGCTTTATCCTGTGCCGGAAGAGGTGGACAGAATCTACTTTTTCAATCCCTTTTCCCTGGAAATTCTCCGGAAAGTCCTTGGACGAATCCGGGAATCCTATTATTCCAGACCAAGAGAGATTCTGTTGTTTTTCTATTATCCCTCAGATGAATATGTATCTTATCTGATGGCGGTGGAAGAAATGACCTTTTTTGATGAGATCAACTGCCAGGACTTGTTTCCAGGAAGCAATCCAAGGGAGAGGATATTAATTTTTAATTTCCTATAAAATCTCCAATGGCATCGGCCGTAAGGAGGATTTGTTCTTCATTGGAGATTTCCGGGGTTCCATCGCCTTTTTGGGCACCATAGCTTCCAAAATAGGCGTGACATCCTCCGGGAATTACAATCTCTGTAAAATTTTCTGGAAGATTACTCCGGTATTTTTCATAGGAGTCCATTTTCAGAACGCCATCTTGCGAACCGTAGATGGAAAGGACATCCAGCCCCTTTTCTTTCAAATCTGCTGTAGAATATGCGGCAAGGAGTATGAGCCCTTTATAGCCTTTTTCATGGCTGCTGATATAGGAGGCAGCCATAGAGCCCCCTAGGGAATGACCGGCTATATACCAGTTTTCAATATCCGGGTAGTCTTCTGGAATACCTTCTGCGGCATTTATATCCAATACAGCCAGGTTTCCCGGCATCTGCAGGAGAATACACAGGATTCCCTGCTTTGCACAGGCTTCCATTAAAGGTGCGTAGGCTTCATACTGGACTTTTCCCCCTGGATAGAAAATCATCCCAGCCCGAGGATTCTCAGGAGCAAAAATGATCCGGTTGTTCGGAAAAGAGGTTACGGTTATCCCTTGTTCAGGCTGGGTTACCGCTTCTTTGGCCAGATCAGAGGCATGATAATAGTCCTGGATATAAATTCCGAAGCCTATCCCAGAGGCAAGGATGATTGGCCAGCTTGCAGTTGTGGCTGTGCGGGAAGGAGAGAACAAGAGAGACTGGGAGCTGGCTGACTATAGCCGGAAGGTAATGGAGATCTTTCAATGGAATTACAGCGCCCTGACAGTCCCTTTCAGCGTGGCTATGGAAGAAAGAGATGGAAAACGGTGTGTGGAGATTTTGGAAGAGATGCTGGAGGCCTTAGAGAATCCTCTTTCCATGAGAGATTCTATTCTGCTTGCCCATCAGGAGAAAAAGGAAGGAGAGTCGGATTTTGGAAACCAGATTACAAAAGCTCTTCTGGATTCCATAGAAAAAGAAGATAGTTATGCTTTTCTTCGAAACAGAGAAGACTTCAGAAAATTAAAAGAAAAATATACTTCTTCATAAGTATAAAATAAAGGCCGGGGAGTTTAATTCCCCGGCTCTTTCGTCTCAGGCTGCAGGGCAGCCTTTCTTTTTTGCACATCTTTTTGCAGCAGTTTATAAAGGGTGGCTGTGACGGGCACAGCAAGGAGCATACCTATGATGCCTCCCAGACCTCCGCCTACGGTAACAGCAGCCAGGACCCAGATGCCTGGAAGTCCTACAGAAGAACCTACCACTCTGGGGTAGATCAGATTTCCTTCAAGCTGCTGGAGGATGACGATAAACACCAGAAAGCCTATGGCATGGAGAGGGTCCACGGTAAAGATCATAAATGCGCCTACGGCGGCTCCCAGATAAGCCCCTACTACAGGCAGCAGGGCAGTAGCTCCGATGAGAGTCCCTACCATGGTGGCGTAAGGAAAACGGAAGAGCAGCATTCCGATGGTACACAGAGAACCCAGAATGACAGCTTCCGTACACTGGCCTACAATAAATTTTGTAAAGGTTGCATGGGCTGTTTCCAGTACAAGTCCTACTTTGGCGTAAATCTTTTCCTTCAGATAAGTTCTGGCAAGAGTCTGAAACTGGTGGAAAAGTTTTTCTTTTCCGGAAAGTATGTAGATGGAAAAGATCAGGGCTACCACTGTGGTAACTACCATGGAACTAATGGTGCCCAGTATATACATCGTAGAGGAAAAAACACTGCTCAGTCCATTTGTCAGATATGAGGCAGCTTTCTGTAAAATCTGAGGCCAGTTTACATTCAGAGATTCCAGAAATTTCTGCAGCTGAGGCCAGTCTCTGTCAGAAGAAGACAGCCAGGCTGTGATTTCAGAAACAACAGCCGGGATTTCCTGGACTATGACCCCTATAGCCTGTACAAGCTGAGGGATAACGATGAGGATAACAAGGGCTGCAATGGCAAGGACAACTGTCAAAGAGCCCAGAATGCTGACAGGACGGCGTATTTTATAAAATATCGTGCCCTCTTTGCGAAAACAGGGGATCCTTTCTATCTGAGTGACCAGAATGTTCAGAATATAAGCGATCACACAGCCCAGCAAAAGGGGAGTGATAAGGCTGGATAAAAGTCCTATAAATTCCAGTATTCCATCGCTGTATTTTACACAGAGAACTAATAGGACAAGCCCAGCAGTAAACCATATAAATTTCTTATTTTTCATGAGTACCTCCTTGTAGGTGCCGTAATCTTATAAAAATTCAAGCTACTTACATTCTAGGGGGAACCGGAAAAAATAGCAAGGAGGTAAATGGAAAATAATGACAAATTTGAGACAGTAAGATAAAATATAAAGAAATATTTATAAATTTCCTTTCATATGCAGGCATGTCTGGACCTTGTATATAGAACAGGGCTGTTGTATTGGAAAAGGAGAACAGTATGAGGAAATTCTGGAGAAGATAGGAATTTCAGATGCAGATCCCCTTTATGTACTGGGAGACGTCCTTGACCGGGGACCGGAGCCTGTCTGGTCCTGGAGGATATGGCAGGACAGAGGGTATATCTGTCTAATTAGTACGTACAGCCTTTCTCTGTTATAGTGACAGAAAGGGGCGAAGAAAAATATCCCCCCAGGAAACAGGCACATCATTTTGATTAGAATGTTTCTTGAGGGGATATTCAGTTATTTCAGGAAAAAACGCACCATTTTTTCGTGGATTTTCTGGTAAGGCTGGTAACGCATAGGCAGGTCCAGCCAGGTCTTTTTGTCGACAATACTTTTATAATGAGTGAAGGTATCAAAACCAGTCTTTCCATGATAAGCGCCCATACCGCTTTCACCAAATCCGCCGAATCCCATTTCTGTAGTGGCCAGGTGAATGATAGTATCATTAATACATCCTCCCCCGAACCCGCAGCGGGAAGTAACTTCTTTTGCCGCTGATTTATCGGAGGTAAAGAAGTAAAGGGCCAGGGGATGGGGCATGGAATTGACAGTGCGGATCACCTCCTCAAGGCTGTCATATGTCAGGACAGGCATAAGAGGACCGAAGATTTCTTCCTGCATGACCGCATCTGAAAAGGATACGTTGTCAAGAACCGTAGGCTCAATCTGGAGTGTTTTTCGGTCAGCCTTTCCGCCCTGTACAATTTTCTTTTCATCGATCAGTCCAAGAATACGGTCAAAATGTTTTTCGTTGATGATTTTTCCATAATCAGGATTTTGAAGGGGCTCTTTTCCATACTGATTCTGGATCTGGGTCTGTACTTCTTTTATCAGACTGTCTTTTACAGAACGGTGACAGTACACATAGTCGGGTGCTACGCAGGTCTGTCCGCAGTTCAGATATTTTCCAAAAACAATGCGCTTTGCAGCGAGTTTGATATCTGCAGTCTGATCCACGATACAGGGACTTTTACCTCCCAGCTCCAGGGTAACGGGAGTCAGGTGTTCCGCAGCGTTTATCATGACCTCTTTTCCCACAGACTGGCTGCCAGTGAAGAAAATATAGTCAAAATGCTCCCGGAGAAGACAGGTATTTTCTGCCCGGCCGCCGGTCACTACGGCTACATACTGAGGTTCAAAGCACCTGGACAGGATATGCTGGATCACATTGCTGGTGTGGGGAGAATAGGCGCTGGGTTTTACCACTGCAGTATTTCCTGCCGCCAGTGCATCCACCAGAGGGGAGAGAGTCAGCATAAAAGGATAATTCCATGGGCTCATGATCAGTGTTACGCCGTAAGGAGACGGCTTCTTGTAACTACGGGAGTAAAACTGAGAGAGGGGCGTGTGAACTCTTTTTTCCCTGGAAAACCCACGGATGTGCTTCAACATATAGCTGATCTCTTCTAAGACCAGACCGGTTTCACACATATAGCTTTCAAATCCGCTCTTTCCAAGATCTTTTCGCAGCGCATCGTGAATTTTCTCTTCATTTTGAGAAACAGCAGCGTAGAGCCGGCGCAGACCAGAAATCCGCGCGTTGACAGAAAGCGTAGCTCCAGTCTGAAAATATTTTCTCTGTTTGACAACGATATCATTAATTTCCTTTTCAGTCATGATGTTCTCTCCTTTTTAAGTACCCCCTCCGAAAAAGGACACGTTGTGTGCACCTGTCCGGAGAAAGTAAGATTTTTATGCAGTTTGGGCTGAGGCATTTTCATCGGAATCATCCATCAGCATATGGTAAAAAGGCTCCAGCTCCGCCCCGTTCATCAGTACAGGAACTGGATAGAGAGGATTTGCCTCTTTATCTGCATAGTGGGCCAGCTTGGGAATATCGGTTTCCTGGATTTCAGGAATGTGGTCGCCGATACCAAAGTGCTTTTTCATGTCTTTGATGGCCTGGATAAACTGCAGGGCCGCCTCCTGACAAGGAGTGTCTTTATCAGCAACACCGGCAGCCACAGCCAGGCGGGCAAGCTTTTTGTGAACCTTCTCTCCGTAGGCTTCCAGGATCATAGGCAGGATTACAGCATTGGCAAGGCCATGAGGAACATTATATTCTCCGCCAAGAGAATGGGCGATGGCGTGGACATATCCTACATAGGACTTGGTAAATGCACAGCCGGCGTAAAAGGAAGCGTGGAGCATATTGCGGCGGGCTTCCACGTTGTTTCCGTCTTCATAAGCGGTATAGATATTTTCAAAAATCAGCTGCACTGCCAGAAGGGCGTCCTTGCGGGTTCCGTAGGTAGTGGAATTTCCGATGTAGGCCTCTACTGCATGGGTCAGAGCATCCATGCCTGTGGTAGCAGTGATAAATGGCGGAAGGCTCAAGGTGACCTTGGGATCCAGGACCGCATACCTGGGAATCAGAGAAAAATCGTTGATAGGATATTTATGCCGGGTCTGGGCATCCGTGATGACTGCAGCCAGCGTTGTTTCGCTTCCGGTACCTGCGGTAGTGGGAATGGCCATTAAAAGAGGCAGTCTTTTATGTACTTTTAATATGCCCTTCATTTTTGCCAGAGACTGCTTTGGCTTGGCAATGCGGGCCCCTGTAGCTTTGGCACAGTCCATACTGGAGCCACCGCCGAAGCCGATGATGCAGTCGCAGCCTTCATCGAGATAAAGAGCCACGGCCTCAGCTACATTGTCGGTGGTAGGATTGGCTACAGTTTTGTCATAGATGCAGTAGGGAATACCAGCGTTGCCAAGGGCTTTTTCAAGACGAGAGGTCAGCCCGAGTTTTCGTATACCTGCATCGGTGATGATCAGAACCTTGCTGCATTTTTTCTTTTGAATGACTTCCGGCAGGGCTTTCACACTGTTGACAATTTTTGGCTTTCTATAGGGCAAGAAGGGCAGTGCTATTTTCAGTCCTGTCTGAAAGGTCCTGCAATATATTTTTCTAAGATGATTCATGGAAACAGATCCTTTCCGGCGCGGAAGTATTGCGCTTCTTTATTATTTTTATCAGAAAAATATTAGCAGTTGGGATGAGGTTTGTCAATTGAAAAAACTTTGTCTATAAAGGACATGCGGACGAAAAGTTGGACTATGTAATACCTGTTATGCTATGAGGTATATACAAGAACAAATATCAACAGCACTTGTATTGCTAAAAGCGACAAGGTCACCAGATAAAGTTATTCAAACCTTAGGTTATCCATCTTCACTGATGCTTTATCATTGGATTCATGCCCGTTACCATGCCCAGTGCATTTTAGCGCTTTTCTTTGAAGATTATTTTTTCTCACATGAATATTGTCAGGAAATAAATCCGCTTCCCGTATGGCTTAAGCTTCTGTTATCCGAAATGCAGAAAGTTGAGAATTTTCGGGTGGGATATTCTAAAATGTGTGATCTTGCAAACTGCACTCACAATCATCTGAATCGTATGATGAAAAAAATACAAACAAGACGCCAATGGAATATATTAATGAGCAGAAACTCAATTATTTGCTATATCTTTTAAGCCAGACAAGTATGAGCATTCTTGAAGTTGCAGAAACCTGCGGATTTTCCAATCTGAGTCATTTTTATCATTTGTTCCGAAAGCTGTTTGGCCAGACACCGTTTCAGATCCGGAAAGGGAGATAATTTTGAAATATCATGCAGTTTACCCCATGTTTCATGTCAACGGCTTGTATTATGAACGCTGAAAGGAAGATACGATTGAACCGGGAACGGAGACTTTGGCGATTACGGCTGATCTACGTTCCGATGGGCTGGTCAAGGCGCGTACTGGTGACACTACAGACTCCGGTACTTATACGAATTGGTATAAGGCGGTGTACAACACCGACTGAAGAAGAACCAGAAGAGATAAGTGGAGAGGAGGAAGGCGTATGATTAAGCGTGAGATAGAAATCAGCGGGAAAAAGGTGCCGTTCCGTTCCTCTGCCACAATCCTCCGTCTGTACCGGGCAAAGTTCAAGCGGGATATTTTCAAGGATTTGTACAAGCTGGAAAAATCCTATAAGGGTAAAACGGTGAGAATCTTGTGACGGATATGACATCAAAAAAGCGCTCTGCTATGGCAGGGCGTTTTTTTGCCTTTCAATAACCGAAGGTCTTTGCTATAATAATCGTGACAATAGAAACTCGGAGTATATCAATATGGAAGAAAAAGCAATTACTATAAAAATAGAAATCGTATGTGATTATATAAAAAGGCTTGAAAAAGCTATAGAAACCTTTGATCCTGCTCTTGAAAATAATGATGAATTAGTTGATTTGAATATTGAAATAGCGAATATTTTTGATGAAGAAATACCTCAAATTAAAAATACAATTCTATTACGATATGGTACAGAAATACGTGATGCCAATACAACTATTGGACTTTTAAAACTATATCTTGCTAATCACGGTATTAGGTATGAGCAGGAAGAGGATGAAAAGAACATTCGAATAAAGCATTTCTGGTCGGCTTTTATATTGTGGTTTGAAAATGAGTTACCAAATTTAGAATTGCTACAAGACAAATATGTGCAATGGGATAATTGGGATGGGGGAACATGTTTTTTAAATTTAAACTATGATTATGAATTTAAAAAGTACAGAGGAGTTGATTATCCTGAATCTTTAAAAAATAATACAGGTGATTTTGAAGACATAAAAACTTTTTTGGAGATTGCGTATAAATATTGGATTATTAACGAAGGAAAGGCTCATTATGATTTTACTGTTGAGGTAAATGAACGGTTTAAAATATTTAGACTACCCTATAGAATGCAAAATGGGAGAATTCTGAAACAGGGATATAAAACAACATATGGAATTGACAAAATCATAAATTATCGAATGTTTGAGAGAAAAATCAGATTTTCGGAAGATATGATTAACAGTAATGATTTGATGGAAAAGAAAAGCGCTTTAGATTTCATAATAGATGCACTACAATATTTAGTTTCCATCCAAGAAGGAAATAGAGATAAGCAGTATGCGGCATTAGCAAAAAGTGTTAATGAAGATAATAATAGTAAAGTTTATGCAGTGATAAAACAAGAAGTAAATGATCTTATGAAGATATCAAATGAATATTTTGATATACGTCATAATGATTACTTAAATGCTGCAAAAGAAAAAAGAGAAGCATTATCTGATTCGCAATTTATAGAATACTTGTATAATAGAGCCTATTCATTACTCTATTTATTGCGTTTGAAAATAAATAAAACTCAATACACTATATTAGATGAAAAATAGGACGGTAGTAACGCACCCCCATTCTTACTACGTTTTTACTACTTTTGACGGCCTCAACTTGCCTCGATTTGCCCTGTTTTGCTTATTCTGTGATTGTTTTAACAATCTCAGTGGCAACTACATACCCGGCAAATTGCGGCAAAACAGGGCAAACTAACGCAAATCAGGAGGACTTTAAAATATGATACGAGTGCTTTTCGTGTGCCACGGCAGTATCTTGAAAAGTCCCGGAAAAGCCAGTAAAATCAATGGTTTTGAGAAACGGAAAGGCGCTTACTACACCACTACTACACCATTTTGAAAGAGCTTTGAATGACATATTATCTAAATAACAGATAAAAAGGTAGAGTTCCTTTGACACTAACAGTCAGTAGAAACACCAAACAATAAGTCTTAGTCATCATAAACATTAAACCGATTCCATTTTTGAGAAAATCTCAGAAGGAATCGGTTTAATGTTTTTTAGCTCTTTTCTACGAATACGGATCCATCGGGTCACCCCAAAAAAATTACTTATTTGCATTGCTGCTATATTCACAAACGATATAGCCACTTTGTAAGGTGTTACTTCTTGGAATTAATTTGCCCTCATTAACCAAGCAATGATATTGTTCGAGAGCTGTTTTTAGACTTTCGAAGTTTTCGTCAATGGACACAGAATTATTAGATAATTGTTTGATTTCGTCTACTAAACTCATATAAATAACCTCGTTTGTAAAAATATTCTAAAATTATGCCTTCTAATATACTCAGTTAAGCTATCATAATACTCGCTAATTATAGAACTCAGTTCAGGATCTTTTTCGAAATCAATAATTTTTAAATGTAATTCTTCTGTGAGTACTTGAATACTAATAGGCCTTCCATGAGATTTCCATTCATTGTTATCACTCAGTTTGTTTGCGATTTCAAGTGCTCGTGCCTCTTTTTCTGCAAGTGTAACATCGTTTCCGTTCGAGGAATGTTTCGTCCAATCCTTGAATTTGTATTTGGTCAGCCATTTCTTTAACATATCTACGGCCAATTCCTTAGCTTGTTCATATGAACGCAATTCAGCAAGATCGAAATCTTTTAGAATTAGAAACTCGGCTTGTGTTAACTCGTTCTTTTTAGCTTTTTCTAAAAATTCATTAATTTTATCGAGATAACCCAGTGCAGCCACTAAATTACCTTCTTTATTCTGGACTTGAGGGTCGATTGGACCCAGTGTGGAATAATAATTCATATAAATATTATCACCGCTCATGCACCAGATTGTTCCAGCACTGTATGCATAGTCGGGAACAATAAAATTCACTTCATCGTAAAAATGGCGCAAAATATCGACCATTCGTTGAACCGGAGGGAGACTGCCCCCTGGTGTAGTAAGAAACACATAGATTGCGCGATGCTTATTAGAATCGTTAGCTAAGGCTTCAATTATGTCTTTGACTTCACGCTCGACACCATTCACTATTTCGCCATAATAAGTAAAGAGATCAGCATTAAGCTTGTTTTCTAGTTTTGTCAAAAGTTCTCCTAGCGCTGTTTGATTGAGTTTTTCCAATTTATTTACCATCACTTTCACTCCTTCCAGCCTTCTATCTTTATAATAGCATTAAAATGAACGGCCTTCAAGGAGAAGATATTCTATATATTATGCGTAATTTCTAATTTTTATTCTCTAAAACCTATTTTACATATAAATGATTTCTTGTCCATTGGAGAGAATTTCTAAGATGATTCGTTGATTAACGCAACCAAACATAACATTTTTTGCTTGCCGTAGTTGGTAGAACTTTTGAAAAGTCAAGAGTATAATGAGGGCAGGAGGTGTGAAAAGTATGAAAATGCAGAAAAGTAATATCGCCTATAATTTGACTACACTGCGTCAACTTAATAAATTTTCTCAAGAAGAAGTAGCCGAGCGAATTGGTGTTTCCCGGCAGGCTGTTGCAAAATGGGAAGCAGGCCAATCAGTACCCGACATTCTGAATTGTGACGCGCTGGCGAAACTATATGATGTGGAACTCGATGACCTAATCCATTACGACCAAGGGCAGACTGGCGAAAGCATACCGCCCAAGGGTAAGCACATATTCGGAACTGTTCGTGTGGGGGAACGCGGCCAGATTGTACTTCCCAAGCAGGCTAGAGATGTATTCAAAATTAAGCCCGGAGATATGTTAGTAGTTTTAGGAGATGAAGAACCGAAACATCCGGGAATTGCATTGATGAAAGAAGATTTTTTTCTGGGTATTGCTCGACTATTCCAAACTGCTTTGAATATGGCAGATACACCCGACGAGGAGAAAAAATAATGGAAGTTGTATTGAGCGTCCAGAGTATCAATAAGCACTATCCCGGATTTACTCTGGAAAATGTTAGCTTTTCTCTTGCACCTAACCGTATTATGGGACTGATTGGTAAAAATGGAGCGGGAAAAAGTACAACCCTAAAAGCTATTCTCAACATGGTGTCGCCAGAAAGTGGGAGTGTCACCATGTTCCAAAAAAATTTCTATCAGCATGAAAAAGAGTGCAAGCAGCGAATAGGTGTTGTGTTTGGCGGGATTGACTTTTATCCGTTGAAGAAACTCTCTACTATTACGGCTGTTACTCAAAAGTTTTACACGAACTGGGATCAAGCCCAGTATCAAAAATATATCAAGCATTTTTCTTTGAATGAAAGTAAAAAATTCAAAGAACTTTCAAGTGGAATGAAAGTAAAATACCTACTTGCACTGGCATTGTCCCACCACGCCGAGCTGCTGATTTTGGACGAACCGACTTCTGGTTTAGACCCGGTATCCCGTGAAGAACTGCTTCATATTTTTCGGAAAATTGTGAAAAGCGAAAAATGTTCTATTCTGTTTTCTACACATATTACTTCTGATTTGGATAGATGTACAGATGATATTACCTATATTCAGAATGGGCGGGTATTGCAAAGCGCAGATAAAGATACATTTTTGCGCTCCTTTGAGCATTTGAAAACCCCAGATGATACGGGGCCGCTCACTTTGGAAGAAATTATGCTGCGTACAGAAAGGAGTGAATGGGACGATGACATTACTGTATAAGGAAATGAGGCTTGTAGCCCACCCAACCTCGATTGTTTTTGCCTTTTTGGGCTGTCTGGTTCTGGTGCCGTCCTATCCTTACAGTGTGATTTTTATGTTTGGTTGTTTAGCACCTTACATCACTTTTTTAAATGCACGAGAAACAAATGATGTCTGGTACACAGCCGTTTTACCAGTAACAAAACGGGAAAGTGTTCTGGGGAAATGCCTGCTTGTCGTTTTCCTTCAGCTATTTCAACTGCTTTTCTCTATCACTTTTGCATTTTTGCGAAATACCATGAATATAGCAAATAACCCCGTAGGTTTAGACGCGACCGTTGCATGGTATGGTTTTGGATTTATCTTATATGCGGTGTTCGATTTGGTATTTCTCACGGCATTTTATAAAAGCGGTTACAAAGTCGGAAAATCATTTATTCTTGCAGCAATTCCCATGGTTTTTCTCATGGTAGCGATAGAAGCCACTTCTTACATCCCGGCGCTTGTTTGGATAGATAGCTACCAGCCAGAGCATTTGCTGATACAGTTGCCGATTTTAATAGTCGGGATTGTCTGCTATGGCGTACTTGTTCCATTAGCATATCGAATTTCCGCAAAACGCTTTGAAAAAGTTGATTTGTAAAGTCGATGTATTAACAAAATCGGCCGAGCCAGTCAACGGTCAAGATGAACGGACGCAATCGACACCGTCCTTTCCCACTACGCCGGATATATCCGTTATTTTTCTAAAGTACACGGTCAGGTCAACGCCGAGGTTGAGGACTATGTGAAGCAACAGCTAATAGCCGCACTATTCAAGTTCCGCTTTGACCGATAAGCTGAATAACTGAATAAAGAAAGCCAAAGCTGCCGTTACAGGAACAACCATTCCCACAACGGCAGTTTTCATTTCCACGGCCTGCGCCGGAAGTTCATACCAGACTGCTTTATCAGCGGGGATTTCTTGAACAGCTTCTTCAAAAGGCTTCGTTCCTCTTGTGAGAGCCGCTTATATTTAAGCCGGAACGCCTTGCAGAACATCTCCGTGAATTGCTGAACCCTGTCCCCCGGCGATTGCATGGCCTTTTGTACTTCCCGTATCAGTTCATCGGCGGGCGTGGTATCCGGCGCACTTTCGCTGTCATTTTCGTGCGCCTTGCGTATGTCGTGGAGAATGACGTCCCATGTTTTGTGCGTCACATGGCAGAAGAAATCTTCTTCCTCTACCTGACCGGCTTCCAATACTTTGATTGCCCGGTCTGCCACCGCTTCGGGATGTCCTTCCAGTATCATCGCCCGCACAGCAGCCAGCGAGCTGTTCATGTCATGGAAACGCATGGTTGCCATTCCATCCACATAGATTTCTGCGTCTGCCAGCAGTTCCTTGAATTTTTCATGGGAGATAATCTCACACAGCAGCCGGTTGTTGAAGCGTTCACTTTTCAGCAGTTCCACGACTTCATCACTCAAATGCAGTTCTTCTATCGGCGTGTTTTCATATTTCCGGTTGTTGGTAAGGCCGAGCAAATAGTCAACGGACACTTTATAGAAGTCTGCCAGCTTCAACAGGCTGCCGTGATTGATTTCCTTGTATTCATCGTTGTCGTTTTCATAGCTGCCGAGG
>PPYE01046857.1_pt1 | contig 24507 bp, 26 predicted proteins | sample 1559881 | NCBI WGS metagenome assembly PPYE01 (sample SAMN08240022, study PRJNA423297) | Human gut metagenome, whole genome shotgun sequencing project. | reverse complement strand
AGGATGACGAGTATCCGGAAGAAGAATACGAAGACGAATACGAGGATGACGAGTATCCGGAAGAAGAATACGAAGACGAGTACGAGGATGACGCGTATCCGGAAGAGGAATACGAAGACGAGTACGAGGACGAAGAATATGAATACGAGGATGATGAAGAATATGATGCAGCTGATGCAGCAGCACAATTCGAAGCAGAATTCCGTCCGCAGTCTTCAAATGATGAATATGACGATCGCATGATTGATGATGAAGATGATGATGCTGGTGTTAATTTCCTTTCTAAGACAGCACCGCTTAGTAGAAAAGAAACAGCAAAATTAATTGCTACAGGTAAGACAGCACCGCTTCCATTGGATGAGATTTCTAATGCATTATCTATTTCTGATACAGGATTCCTTGTTCATAACAAACATGAGTTACTTTCAGAATCAGGAAAGAAAAAAACAGAATTAACAGCAGATCAGAAGAGATTATTCTCTTACTTCGTTCCTGTTCGAGGAATGAGTGAGCAGTTAGTAGATGTTTTGGAACAGGATAAAAATTGTACAAATAGACGTGGAACATCAAGAACAGGAAACTTGTTGATCATTGGTAACAAGGGAAATGGTAAAACTGTTCTGGCAGTAGATGTTGTAAAGGCAATTCAGAGACAGAGAAATATTCATCAGGGTAAGGTTGCTATTGTAACCGGAGAATCGTTGAATAAGAAGAAAATAGGAGAGATTTTCCGTAAGTTATATGGCGGGGCCCTCATTATTGAAAAAGCAGGTAAGCTTAATGAAAGAACAGTTGCAAAATTAAATAAAGTTATGGAACAGGATACAGGAGAACTTCTTATCGTATTAGAAGATCAGAGAAAACCACTGGACAGATTGTTATCTTCAAACCGTGAGTTCCGAAAGAAATTTACAAGCCGCCTGGAGGTTCCGATTTTTATTAATGATGAGTTGGTAACATTTGGTCAGACTTATGCACAGGAAAATGGTTACCGTATTGATGAGATGGGATTACTTGCTTTATATAGTCGTATTGATGCATTACAAAGAGAAGATCATTTTGTAACAGTTGCTGAAGTAAAAGAAATTATGGATGAGGCAATGGAACATTCAAAGAAGGCATCTGCAAGAAAACTTGTAAAACGTGTATTTGGAAAAGGTACAGATGAAGCAGATCGAATTCTGCTGACAGAAAAAGATTTCCATATTTAATATAAGAGCAATAAAAAAGAGGTTGTTTTATCACTGAAAAAAGTGATGAGACAACCTCTTTTTTTCTTTTATCAGAGAATTTTTTCGTTTTATCTGACATTGTCTTTTAGTTATAAAATCAAGTATCTTTATAGTAAAAACAATTAAAGAAAAATGTTTAAAATTTTAGAAAAAACACGCTAAAACTCTCGATTCGACACGCTTTTCTCTTTTATTTTTCTATCATATCAAGTATAATAAGATTATATAAAATACGAGTTGCGAGGTGGCTTTATGGCAAACAATATGACAGAGGAAAAGACAGTTCAGCCATACGAAATTGGGGAGTTGGACCAATATTTGTTTGGAAATGGAACACACTATGAATTATATAAAAAGATGGGTGCACATCTGGTTACAGTAGATGGAGTCAAGGGTGTGTACTTTGCAGTGTGGGCACCACATGCAAAGAGCGTGTCTGTAATTGGAGAATTTAATGAGTGGGATTTAAATGCTGACTTGATGCAGCGTCATGATCCAATGGGAATTTATACAAAATTTGTACCAGATGCAAAAGAAGGACAGTTGTACAAATTCTGTATTGAGACACAGAATGGGGCAAAAATTGATAAGGCAGATCCATTTGCAAATTATGCAGAACTCAGACCGGGGAATGCATCTAGGATCACCGATATTTCGAATTTGAAATGGAGTGATTCTTCATGGATGAAGAAACGAGAAAAGTGGGATGAGAAAACGAACCCAATGTCTATTTATGAAGTGCATATGGGTTCTTGGATGAGACATCCGGGAAGAGAAGATGAAGGATTCTATACATATCGTGAATTTGCAGAGAGAATCACAGAATATGTAAAGGATATGGGATATACACACGTGGAGCTGATGGGAATTTCGGAGTATCCATATGATGGCTCCTGGGGTTATCAGGTGACAGGATATTATGCACCGACTTCTCGTTATGGAACGCCGGAAGATTTTGCTTATATGATTGATTATCTGCATAAGAATGATATTGGTGTTATTCTTGACTGGGTACCGGCACATTTTCCAAAAGATGCACATGGACTGGCTGATTTTGACGGACAGCCATTGTTTGAATATGCAGACCCAAGAAAGGGAGAACATCCTGATTGGGGAACAAAGATTTTTGATTATGAAAAACCAGAAGTACAGAACTTTTTGATTGGAAGTGCATTATTCTGGATTGAACATTTCCATGTAGATGGATTACGTGTAGATGCAGTAGCATCTATGTTGTATTTAGATTATGGAAAAGAAGCCGGACAGTGGATACCGAATAAATTCGGCGGCAATGAGAATCTGGAAGCAATTCAGTTCTTTAAACATCTGAATTCAGTGGTACTTGGCAGAAATCATGGCAGTGTAATGATTGCAGAAGAGTCTACTGCATGGCCGAAGGTGACAGGAGATCCGGAGAAGGATAGCCTTGGATTTAGCTTAAAATGGAATATGGGCTGGATGCATGATTTTACAGAATATATGAAACTGGATCCGCTGTTCCGTAAAAATGCACATTATATGATGACATTCTCAATGGAGTATGCTTATAGTGAAGACTATATTCTTGTATTGTCTCATGATGAAGTTGTTCATTTGAAATGCTCTATGTTGAATAAGATGCCGGGAGAAGGATTGGACAAGTTCCGTAACCTGAAAGTGGCATATGCATTTATGGCAGGGCATCCTGGTAAGAAGCTATTGTTTATGGGACAGGAATTTGCACAGCTTCGTGAGTGGAGTGAGGAACGTGAACTAGACTGGTATCTGCTGGCGGAAGAACCACATCAGCATATTCAGAACTGGGTACAGGATTTACTTCATTTGTATAGAGACCAGAAAGCATTGTATGAATTAGATACGCAGCCAAGTGGCTTCCAGTGGATCAATAAAGACGATGTATTCAGAAGTATTTTCAGTTTTGTAAGATATTCAAAGGATAGAAAGAAGAGTTTATTATTCATATGTAACTTTACTCCGGTAGAACGTCCGGATTATCGTGTCGGAGTACCAAGAGGATGTCAGTATAAATTAATCTTGGATAGTGAAGATCAGAGATATGGTGGACAGGACAGAAAAATAGGTTCTGTAGTCCGCGCAACGAAACAGGAATGCGATGGACAGGATTATTCATTCGCATACCCATTAGCCGGATATGGAGTGGCAGTGTTTGAGTTTGACGGAAACATAAGAACAACGAAAAAGACTCATGGAAAGCCAAGAAAGAAAAGAAAATAGCAGATGATTTGAAAAACCAATAAGAAAAGAAGGGTGGAGCAAGTGCTCTAACCCTTCTTTTCTTTCATGCGTTTGATAACTTTTAGACGTGTGAATTCTTCACGTTCTTTTTCTTCCAATGCATTACTAATCGTATAAACAAGATTTGTATACATCGGAATTGTAATATTTTGAAGTGCATTTGCGCGCTTCTGTGTCTTCTTTATGTTTGTTGCAAGACGATAAGCTGCATTTTCGACCATAGATAATTTAACGGTCAAATCTTTTACCTTCTGAAACGCCTTTGTGGCAAGGTCGATGGACTCCCTAGTTGTGCTAAATGAATAGGTTGGCATAACATTGGCGGGAGTATATTTTACATGGGGAATCTCCGTACCCATAATACTTCGAGTCTGTATCACAATAGAATTTTCGATTGGAACTGTATATGCAAGCTGGGAAACCAGGTTAATTCCATGTTCGATATTTGCACGCTGCAGACATTGGTATGCATAGGTAAAGGTCGAATCAATCTCGTCCTGAATATCGCGGGCTTCGTCGATAAGATCCATCAGCTCCCGGATCAGGATGTTTCGTTTTTTGTCCATCAGATCGTAGCCTTGCTGTGCCAATGCCAAAGAATTTTTGGCAAGCATCAGATTTCCTTTTGTGGGAAATGTACGAGGATCCATGAAATCCCTCCTTTCATCTGAAAAATTGATAGTGCATTGATGTTAAAGATGAAAAGCTATTCTTCCTCAGTCTGCATAGGATGATAGTATTTATCCAGAATTTTAGTATCTACACGGTCTAACTCTTCTTTTGGCAATCTGCCAAGCAGTTCCCAACCGAGGTCTAAGGTTTCTTCTATTGTCCGGTTTTCATTTACGCCTTGTCCGATGTAACGGGTTTCAAATTCTTTACCAAATTCCAGATATTTTTTGTCGATTGGAGAAAGCTCATCCTCGCCGATAACAGAGGCTAGGTTACGGGCATCTCCAACTTTTGCATAAGCAGAGAAGAGCTGATTGGCGAGATCTTGATGATCTTCTCTTGTATATCCTTTACCGATACCATCTTTCATCAGACGTGACAGAGATGGAAGAATATTGATCGGTGGATAAATGGACTGTCCATGCAATTGTCGCTCTAATACGATCTGCCCTTCGGTGATATATCCGGTCAGGTCAGGGATTGGATGTGTGATATCATCATTTGGCATTGTGAGGATAGGGAGCTGGGTAACAGAACCATTCACACCTTTTACGATGCCGGCACGTTCATAAATAGTTGCCAGTTCACTGTACAAATATCCTGGGAATCCTTTACGGCTTGGGATTTCTCCTTTTGATGATGAAACCTCTCGCATTGCTTCTGCGAAAGAAGTCATGTCGGTAAGGATAACGAGGATATGCATATTTTGCTCAAATGCAAGATATTCGGCAACGGTCAACGCAACCTTCGGTGTGATCAGACGCTCCACTACCGGATCGTTTGCCATATTCAAAAACATGGCTACGTGGTCGGCAACTCCGCTGTCTTCAAAAGTGCGGCGGAAGAAATCAGCAACATCATGCTTAACACCCATTGCGGCAAATACAATCGCAAACTGTTCGTCGGAATTTTCTCCCAGAGAAGCCTGTTTTACAATCTGTGCGGCAAGCTGGTCGTGTGGAAGTCCATTTCCTGAGAAAATCGGAAGCTTTTGTCCACGAATCAAAGTGGTTAATCCATCAATCGCAGAAATACCGGTACGGATATAGTTACGTGGATATTCACGTTCTACCGGATTTAAAGGAAGTCCGTTGACATCTCGTTTTAATGAAGAATGGATTGGACCGAGGTCATCGATTGGCTGTCCGATACCATTGAAGGTGCGACCAAGCATATCCGGGGATAATGCAATCTCCATCGGATGACCGGTCAGTTTGGTATGTGTATTTTTTAAAGACATATTTTCGGAACCTTCAAAAACCTGAATGACGGCTTTGTCTTCATAAAGTTCAATAATACGTCCGATTTTACGTTCTGTTCCATCTACGACAAATTCTACGATTTCATCATAAAAAGCGTCCTGTATGCCCTCCAGTGCAACAAGAGGACCATTGATACTGCTTAAGCCTAAATATTCAATTGACATAGTATAGTTTCCTCCTTATGCATTCTTTTCCAGTACATGTTGATAGAACGCGTCAATATCACGATGATACTGTTTAAACATTTCAAGCCGGTCATTCGGCACATCATATTTGATGGCGATAACGCGATCAAATATATTTTCTGATTTGAGAACAGACATTGGATGCCCCATAGTTACAAGAGCTCTTGCCTGTTTGTAAAGATACAAAATCGTATCCATCATAAGAAATTGTTTTTCCAGTGAAACGCAGGTATCATCTTTATGGAATGCATTTTGCTGCAGGAATCCAAGACGGATAACACGTGCGATTTCAAGAATCAGCTTCTGGTCATCAGGAAGTACATCACTACCAATCAGCTTGACAATCTCCAAAAGACTGCTCTCTGAATTTAAAAGTGCCATCAGGCGGTTGCGGTAGTCCACAAATTTAGGAGAAACATGATCCTGATACCAAGGTGATAAATCTCCCAGATATTCGCTGTAGCTTGTCAGCCAGTGGATTGCCGGGAAATGTCTCGCATAAGCAAGACTTTTATCCAGTCCCCAGAAGCAGCGGACAAATCGTTTGGTATTCTGCGTTACCGGTTCAGAGAAATCACCACCCTGAGGTGATACTGCACCAATGATAGTAACAGAACCATCCGTTCCATTTAAGTTATGCATCATACCGGCACGCTCGTAAAAAGCTGACAGACGGGATGCAAGATAAGCGGGGAAACCTTCCTCGGCAGGCATTTCCTCCAGACGTCCGGAAAGCTCTCTAAGAGCCTCAGCCCAACGAGATGTAGAGTCAGCCATGATCGCTACATCATATCCCATATCGCGATAATATTCAGCCAGTGTCAATCCCGTGTAAATAGAAGCTTCACGTGCGGCTACAGGCATGTTGGAAGTGTTGGCAATCAGTGTGGTACGGTCCATCAAAGGGTTACCGCTTCGAGGATCAACCAACTGGCTGAATTCTTCCAGAACCTGCGTCATTTCGTTGCCTCGTTCGCCACAACCGATATAGATGATGATGTCGGCATTAGACCATTTGGCAATCTGATGCTGAGTCATTGTTTTACCGGTACCAAATCCACCAGGGACAGCAGCAGTTCCGCCTTTTGCAATTGGGAACATCGTATCAATGATTCTCTGTCCTGTAATCAGCGGAGTAGAAGCCGGAAAACGATGATGAGTTGGTCTTGCAACTCGGATAGGCCAGCGTTGTGTCATAGTAAGTTCTTTTGTAGTGCCGTCATTTAATTGCAGAGTAATAAGAGTCTCATCAATTGTGTAAGCTCCGTCAGGAACAACATGGACAACGGTTCCTTCCACTTCCGGTGGAACCATGCATTTATGAACGATGGCACGAGTCTCAGGAACCTCTGCGATAATATCTCCGCCACGAAGAAAATCTCCTTCTTTTACGGTGATGTGTGCTTCCCATTTCTTTTCACGGTCCAGAGAATCAACAGTGACACCGCGAGTGATAAAAGCTCCGCCGCTCTTGGCGATTTCTTCAAGAGGACGTTCGATACCATCAAAAATATTATTTAAGATTCCAGGGGCAAGAGTGACTGATACGGCACTTCCGCTGGCAACGACTTCCTCGCCGGGACGTAGACCGCTGGTCTCTTCATACACCTGGACAGTTGTCATATCTTTTGTCAGGGCGATTACTTCTCCGACAAGTTTTTCCTTTCCTACATAAACCATCTCGGACATGCGAAATCCTGTATTTCCCTTCAGATAAATGACGGGACCATTGATTCCGTAGATTGTAGCAGTATTAAGCAATTCCGTCACCTCCTGAGAATAAGAATTTGTCATATTCATCTCGTAATTGTGTTTTAAATGAATGATCGATCAAAATATTTCTGTCGCGGATGACACAGCGGACTCCACCAATAAAATCTTCTGTACTGATTGTAAGCTGTGTGCCCGTAGCTTCCTCCAGAGAGGATTTCAAGGATTCATCTGACGGGTTAATATAAATCGTCATAGAAGATCCGTTCGCAAATGTAAGAGCATCCCGGATACAGCGAATCAAGAAATCAGGATAATCTGCTGATTTCATATAATCATGGACAAGCTCCAGAGTCTCTTTAAAAATCTTATCTTTCAGATCCTGCTGGATTTTGCTCTGCTCACGTTTTAAGTCAAGCTGTGCTTTGGCAAGCGATTGATTGATCTGCTGTTTTGCATTGATCGTCTCTGTTTTAATACGGATCTCAGATTGTCTTTGAGCTTCTACTTTGTGATCCTGTAATACTTTTTCAAGAGCATCCCGGTACGAGTCAATAATCTCATTACCCTGAGCCCGGGCCTCCTCCATGGAGGTCGCCTGTAAATGTGCAATTTTTTCTTCTAAAGTCAAGGTACTACCTCCCTATAATTTTAATCCGATTGCTTCTGTGATATAAGAAGTGATAAAGTCTTTCTTTCGTCCGGTACCATGTCGGTCAGGAATCTCGATCAAAAGAGGCATCTTTCGCTCCAGACGGAATTGATCAATGATGTCTGGAAATTCCTGACCGAATTTTTCTGTCAGGAGGACGATACCAATTGTTTTGTCGAGCAAGACCTTCTCCAATTCTTCACGAAGTTCGTCACGTTCATGGACAACAACACCATCTACGCCGGCAAGACGCATGCCGGTATAGGTGTCGACGTTGTCACTGATTAAATACATTTTCATAAAATACTCCATTCCGGCTGCTGTATTAAATACCTGCAGCCCAAGCGGTGTTTTACAACTTTCCTAAAATCATGAAGGAGATAATCAGTCCATACAGACAAACACCTTCTGCAAGACCTACGAAAATTAAAGATTTACCAAGTACGCTGGAATCTTCACTGATTGCACCAAGAGCAGCACTTGCAGCACTTGCTACGGCGATACCGCCACCGATACAAGAAAGTCCTGTAACAAGAGCAGCTGCGATATATCCAAGTCCTGTTGCAAGTGAACCGGAAGTAGCTGCTGCATCAGCGGCGTGTACAGTTGGTCCGCCAAGCATCATGATCGATGCGATGGCAAAAGCACCAAAGAAGAAAAATGCGTTGACACCGATAGTACGTTTATAACGTTTTTTGTTTTTTTCTCCGATTAAGTAATATCCAAAAGGAATGATGATGCTCAGTACGAGAGCGACGATAAAAATAAGTTTTGTTGCAGTTGTCATAATAAACGCCTCCTATAAAATGATAATTTATTTCTTTGAGTTTGATTCAGTTTTTTGTGTATATGGTAAAAATGCATGTCCGGAACCACTGTAGAATCGACTGAACATTTCATAATATTCCAGACGAAGAACCTGAATTCCGACGATCAATCCCTCCATACCACACACGAACAAGTTACCGAGTACAATGACGATCCAGTTCGGATTACCCTCTTCGACACCGGCAAGCATCAGTACAACTTCCATCATTGCAGCATGACTGACAGCGAAAGCACCGATACGGACAAAGGACAAGGTGTTGGAGAAGTAGCTGAGCAGTGTTTCAAATAATTCAAAAAATCCTTGAATGAGGAACATTGCTTTGCTTTCTTCCATTTTGTTACTTTTCTTTTCAATCTTCTTTGTGAGCGGCTCACGGAATAAGATTAAAAGAAGAGGAATGCCAAACATAATGGCAAGAACCCATCCGGCAGGGGTTTTATGCCCTGTCATAAATAAAACGATAACAGCTACAATGGAAGCATAGAATACAAGTCCTGCAACACCATTGATATCAAACCAGGTAGCCTCTATATCGTGGCTACGAGCCGCATTTATAATATGGAGGATCATAGCAAATATAATGACACCCATACCAAAAGCAACAGCGACAATAAATACGGTGTTTAACTTACCGATAAAAGGTAATGTCGTCATATGGTCGATTGGTCTTAACCAAAGCGGCTGAATGATATCTTCAAATCCGAAAATGCTTCCGAATAAAAATCCAAAAATGGTGGAGAAGAAACCGGCACAGGATACAATTCCTGCCAGAGGAATCTTCTTAAAGTGATATAAAAGTCCGCCTCCGATCAAGAGGAGAAGTCCCTGACCAACATCACCGAACATTGCACCAAAGATGAAGGAATAAGTCAATGCAACGAAAATGGTAGGATCCATTTCATTGTGCGCAGGCAAACCATACATCTGTACATACATTTCAAAAGGTTTAAATAATTTTGGATTTTCCAGTTTCGTTGGCGGTTCTCCAAAATATTTATCCCGTTCTTCCTCTACAACAACAAAGACTTTGTCATCATTTTTAATTTCTTCTGTAAATTTTTCGACATCATCTTCTGCCATCCATCCGCATAAAATGTAATAATCTTCTTTGTTTTCTTCCATGCGGGCTGCCATCTTACGAACATCAAAGTTATTAGAAAGCTCTTGCAGACGTTTTTGTGCAGCAACCAGCTGAGGTCCCTGTTTTGTAAGGAAATCGGCAATTTGTTGATTTAGAGATTCAATCTCTTTTTGTGATTTATCAATCTCACGTGAAAGTGCTCGATATGCCTGTGAAGGCGTTCCTTTGTATTCATCTGTTAAAGTGATTCGCTCAAAATGAAGCGAACGGAAAATAGCATCCGCTTTCGGGGCTTCACCAGGCGATACGAAGTAAGCTCCGTATACATAAGTATCATCACGTTCGCCTTCTACATAAATAGCATCCAGGTCATCAGCCAGATATTTCTGCATTTTATGATAATATTCAATAGGAAGTTTTCCAAAACGGTAAGCAATAAACCGATAATTCAGAACCTCTTGAAGGTTGCAGTCCAGTGGCTGGAAAGGCGAAATAATCTGTTGTTTCTGCTGAGCAGCTCCAATAGCCTGCTTCTGTTTTTCTTTTTTCTCTTGCAAATGTTCATACTCTTCATTTGCAGTACGTACAAGTTCAAACATATCGTCCAGAGCAAGTGTCGCATCTGGTTTGATCTTGTCGGGATTGTTCAGATAGCCAACAAATTTATTAGCCATACTAAGAGCATCCCGATATGGATTGAGTTCAACAAATGGTCGGAGATTGTCGACTGTTTTTAATTCAGACAATGCCGATTCCAATTGGATTTCATATTTGGAAAGGTATGTGTCGGTCACGCGGTCGATATCATTTCGAGGGCCCGAAATGTTGATAAATTTCATTTTTACAATCATAGAGTTTTACCTCCAATATACGCTAACGTTTCACCAGGAGACAAATGGTAACGCACACATTCCATGGCGGTTGTCAGCTTTCTTAATTCTTCTTCTTTTAAGAACAGATACGTATTGAGCGTAGCAATAGAATAAGGATTCCTGCGTCGGTCTACTGTGTAAAGATGGTAAAGACAATCACGATACATCTGTTCAATTGTTAGTGTTTCATTGAAATCATAGTGCCTCCAGTAAGAAGTTTTTCGTAGAATATGATCAAATTCTTCTACAGAAGGTGCTTCAACCAGTTCTTTAACAAGTTCGGTTGAAAGTTTATAATGAATCGGTACTAATAATGCATAAATGTCAACCGGTTTCATTTCATAATATTTCTTTGCTCGATAAATCCATTGAAGATTCAACAGATCAATCTTTGAACCATAATCTCTTGTAAGAATCTCAAGCTCTTTTTTCTTTAAAACCTTTTTTCGCTTTTTCCAGACCTTGGCAAATGCATATTGATCCAGAGCAAGGTCGTAATCAAAAAGAGTAATGTTAGGTTTTTCCTTTAATCGCTTCAATGGTTCATAATATTCCGTATCTTTCAAATTCTCGATTAATTCATCCGTTGTACGTGATGTGATCAGTTTATCGATAGAAATCTGAGAATATTTATCGAAGAAATTCTTCTTATAATTTAAATCAAAAGGCTCGGAGTAATGATTGATCACAATACGGAAGCAATAATTGATCAAATCTACTTCATAGCGGGAAACATAAAGTTCCAGAAATTTTCGTTGTTCCAGCCCGCAAAAACGATAGATTTTAGAATAATCATAATATAATTGTCCGATTAAAACTTTCTCAATATTACCGCGATGAAGCTGCTCGTCAGACAAATCATTTAATACAAAGCTGTAAGAAGATTTCTCTTTTAAATAAGAAACAATTTCCGGGACGCTGTGAAGCTCGGCAATTTCTTCAAAATTTTTATCATTCAGAAGCCTTGCTTCCATTGCACGAATCTTAGTTACAATACCACTGTATGCCAGTAAATTTCCCATGTTTGTCACCTCGTTTGCATGAAAATGTGTTGTTACTTATAGTAAAATGTAAACAATGATGTGAAAACCTGTGATCTACACGGTCGTAATACGTGCTAAGATTTCCTGTGCATATTGCGAATGCCTTTCTTTATAATTCTTCTGCAAGGCAATGGTTGCAGAATTGTTATCACTGCTTTGACCATTTAAAACATTTTGTGTATCAGTTTCCAGATGATCACGAATCTTTTGAATCTCGGACATGGTACGACTTTCTAATTCAATATCAAAGAGCCGTCGTTTTTCCTGATATTCTTTATCCAAAACTTCCTTTTGTGCCTCAGCATGCTCCACAATGGAAGAAGCGGCTGATTCGATTTCGGATAGTTTTTTTACAATAGAATCCATAAGAAGCCTCCCTTGTTGATTTTTACTTGTGATGTTTTTATCATACACCTTTTTGAAAAAAATACAATAAAAATAGCGGAAAACAAACGATAAAATTATACAAAATCACCAGAAAAACAGAGGACGAAAAAATATTATCAAAAATTGACCGGTAGGATTGGTTTATGATATGATGAAAAAAATTAAAAATAAAAATGATAAAAATGATGGAAAAATAGCAGGTCAAACGAAGAATGACCTGATGAATGTTAGATAGTAGGAGGAAACAGTATGAGACTTAGAAATATTCCAAGAGCGGAAAGTACAATAGAGGCACATGATGCGGTAATCAATCAGCCGGAGGCAGAACGAGGAAAGTGGGCAAAGGTATTTGGGAATAGTAAACCAATTCATATTGAGATTGGGATGGGAAAAGGTCAATTTCTGCTAAATATGGCATTGGCTCATCCAGATGTAAACTATATTGGAATCGAACGTTATTCAAGCGTACTGCTTAGAGCAGTGGAAAAATTTGACAGAGACGAATATAGAGAACTTGAAAATATCCGTTTTATTTGTATGGATGCAAAAGAATTGGATAAAGTATTTGCGCCGGAAGAAGTGGACAAAATTTATCTGAATTTTTCAGATCCATGGCCAAAAGCAAGACATGCAAAACGAAGACTGACATCGAAAGAATTTTTGAAAAGATATGAAGGAATCCTTGTTCAACATGGAGAAGTTGAATTTAAGACAGACAACACAGAGCTGTTTAATTTTTCCTTAGAACAGATAGAAGAAGCAAAAGGCTGGGAGCTGCTTGCACATACCTTTGATCTGCATCACAATGAAGAGATGAATAAAGGCAATATTATGACCGAGTATGAAGCAAAATTTTCAGCAAAAGGTCAGCCAATCAATAAGTTGATTGCAACAAGGAAATAAAAAGATAGTTGTTACATATAATATAAAAAGCTTACGTTACTGTTCGCAATTTAAAGTGGGCAGTAACGATATTTGTGGGGATGTGTAAAATGAAGAAAAAGCGCAGAACCTGGAAAGTGGCGTTGAGCCAAAAGCTATATTGTAATGTAAAGTGGAATAAAATTGTGGTGTGTGTGAAGGACTCGTTGGACGAAGTAAGCAAGGTCTTGAATTCTATAGGAAGAAAATGTTAAAGCAGCCTGTCCGAAAATGTAATTATTATCTTTGGCAGGTGCAAAAATTAAAAAAATGTTCGAAATATGAAAAAAATATAAAAAAATACTTGCATTTTTTAAAAGCCTCCGATATAATATCTATTGTGTCACAGATGAGGCATACAAATTTAATAAAAGATGCGCGATTAGCTCAGTTGGTAGAGCACCTGACTCTTAATCAGGGTGTCCAGGGTTCGAACCCCTGATCGCGCACTCAGGAATCACTGTTTTTGGCGGCTGCGAACGTTGGGGGCGGTGGTTTTTTTCTGTGTAAATATGCGGTTTCTGACCATTGAATCAGAAATCACTATAAATTGTAAAGACGAAAGGACTTGCCGCGAAATCGGTCGCGAACTGGTCGCGAGGAAATAAATAGTCCCAAAAAGTTCTGAAAAAGATAAAAAGAGTAATTGATGTTTATGAGTACGTAAACACCAGTTGCTCTTTTTTTATTTCTTAAACGTATATCATTATTTTGAGGTGAAAGAAAGGGGGATTAGTTTTTAAAAATCAATAAGTAATGGATAGGAATATCCAATGCGTCAGCAATATCGAAAAGGGTTTCCAAAGAAACAGATGTAGGAACATTGGGAGCTTCTATATTACTCATGTGAGTACGGCTGATGTTAATACGTTCTGCAAGTTGTAATTGGGTGAATCCTTTTAATTTTCTGTAGTATGCAATATTAAGACCGAGCTTAATATAATCCTGTGAATGTTTAGCGTTTTTAGTCATAAATAATACCTCTTGTAATATTTTAGATGAGATTATAATTTGCATAAACAATCTAAAATATTATTTTTGCAAACTACTACATTGCAAAAATAAAATGTGATGTTATAATAAAGATAATTAAAAGCGGTTCAAAAGACAGAATACTTTTAAGAACAAGAAAAATACAGTTTGATATATTGGAGGTGAGGAAGATGTTTTACTACTGTGAGAAGTGTGCCAATATCAAGAATGTATCACCGAAAGTCAATCAAGATACAAGATGTGACCTGTGTGAAACAGTAATGAAGCCTGTACCAGAGGAATATCTAATGGCAAGTGGAAGTTTCTTTAAATCACAGGATGCTAGAGAAGAATTGATTGCATCTATTAAAGCAAATGAGATGTACGATGAGTCAGTAGGTGAGAAAAAAGAAGAACTGCAACAGTTAAGAGATAAAGAAGAACAGAAACGTATCTCTGCAACAAATGAGAAGATGGAACGTGAACAATTTAAACTTACATGCCCTGCTTGTGGAAGTAAAAGTGTTCAGAAGATTTCTACAGTCGGAAAATATGCAAAAGTAGGTATGTTTGGTATTTTAGGAGCAGACGACTTGGGAAAAACATGGAAATGTAAAGTATGTGGATGTAAATTTTAAGAGGAGAAGACAATATGGGATTTTTTGATAAAGCTTTAAAGACAGTCCAAAGTGTGGGAGACAGTCTTGTAGCATCAGCAACAGATATTGGTTCAACAGCAGGAACAACTGTACAGGATAATACAGAATTGAATAACTTAAAAATGCAGATTAATGTTATTGAGCAAGAGTTGGATGCGGCATATGTGCAGATAGGAAAAAGATATGTAGATTATGTAGTTAAAACAGGTGACATGGGGAATGTAGACATGGCAGACCTGCTTAAATTACTTGATCCTAAACTGAGTAGAAAACAGGAATTGGAAGAACAGTTGGTTGAGCTTGAGAAGAGAATGAAGCAGAACGCATTACTCAGAGAGAAAGGAAAAGCACAGGAAGAGTTTGAAGAAGAAAAAACAAAACTGGATAGAGCTCTTGCAATGGATGTTATCACACAGGATGAATATAACTTCAAGATAAGTATTGCTAAGAAGAAAGTGGATAACTTTGAAGAAATTCGAAGAGTTGAACAGCAGTTTGACATGGGAATCATTACAAAAGAAGAGAAAGAGGCGAAGATAGAAGCTCTTACAAAATAGGAAAGAATACATTAGTGGACAGGCTGATATTCATTTATCATGGATGTCAGTCTGTTTTATTAACGGAGGAAAAAGGATGAAGAAAAAAGTTTTAATAACAGTATTGTGTATGGTGATGGCAATAAGTAGCATAAGTACAGGGTGTTCTAATAAGACAGAAAAATCAGATAAGAAACAGGAAACGAGTACGACAGAAAAGAAAAAGGTAGAAACTAAGAGTACGGAAAAGAAGGAAAGCAAAAGTTCTTCGGAAGAAACAAAGAAAGAGACAAAGTACGAATATGGCATAACAAACCTTAATTCTGTAGAGTATGTGAAAGACCCATCAGTTCCAGAAGTAGGAGACAATGGGAATCCAATGAATGTGCCAACAGATATTTTAGGGTATTACACGAATGGAAATGTTGGATATGACATAAGGGAAATTAATGGAGCACTTCTTATAGGAGATATTATTGAATTTGGATATAGAACAAAAACATTTTCTGCAGATATTATGGATGTAACAAGCGAGGGAGTAGTAATTAATTTAGCGTTCGGTACAGATGGGAGTACAGACATTTTATTAACTACAGATGGTTTTACTATAGATAATACAGATAAGGTAATAAAAAGTAGTTTGGAATGGATGGATTATTGTTATTATCTGATTCCATCCAATAGAGGGTATAGTGAAGACTTGACAGCAGATACATTTAAGAATTATCAATTAGGAGATTATGTTAGAACGGATTATCCAGAAACAGTATATAATTTGACTTATAATGAACCGGAAGTTTTTGACCAAGAAATTCAAAACATGATAGATGAAAAAAAAGAAAAGATTCAATCAACCAATACTCAGCCACTTACAAATCGAAGAGACCATGATAAGTATGTAAAATACATAAAATATATTCCAACAGAAAAGTATTATATAAAAGGTGACCCATCTAAACAAGAACCACTTCTTATAATGCAAGTATCTACAGGAGAAGAGGTATGTCATAAAGAGTCGTGGAGTGCAGGAGATGTTAATGCAGGGAAAGAAGGTACATTTGACAGCACTTATGCAATCACAGAGGATGAAAAAGCTCAGGAAGAAGCAAATCAGTATTGGGAAAGTGGTGGTTCATCTAATGACGAGTATATTAATAGTGAATATGATATAGGGATAAATCTTTATGGATTTGTTAATGTGGGTGGAAAGTATATAACAGATGGATTATACAATCCTATGATTTATGCTGTAAGTCTTAATTATGACGTACCAGAACTTGTTGGATTAACATGGAAGAGTGATGAGGCATTAACTCAAATAGAAGGAAGTATGAAAGATAAATCATATGCAAATTATTTCAAATTAGATACAAGTGATATTGATAATGGGAATATTACGATAGAAAGCAATTTCTATATTGAAAGTGTAATATATAAAAATGAAGACAAAACAGACAGTTTAAGCGAAAGAGTTTTTGATGGAACAAAAGAGACTAAAGCAACACTTCACGCGATAAGTGAGGACGAATTAAAAGAGATTGGAATAGATATGACAAATTTGTCTGCATCAATTCCAGAATAGTATAAATACGTCAAAGTGGACTTGGAGACAGCAATATCAGTTTATTTTTTACTGATTAGTATGAAAGGAATGGTTACGTATGAAAAAGAAGATATGCTTAATGCTAATTACAGTGTTGATATTAGGGCTAGTAGGATGTGGGGGAAAAGCGACTACAGAAACTGTTTCAACACAAGATAAAAAGCAATGCAAGGAACAAATAGAAGAAGCTATGAAAAATGCTGACTTTGACAAAGCGAAAGAATTGACAGCAAATGACAGCGATTGCCATGATTTACACATTGCATTGAGTACATATCTGAGAGTAGCAAATGATGTGCAAATGGAGTGGGTGCATGTTGTATTGGATAATGATGAAGAGTCAGAATTTCAAGAAGAATTAAATCAGTTGGATGAAATACCAAAAGTATATAAGAAGTATCCAGAACTGAAATCAAGAGTTAATATATATAAGGATGAATTAGAAAAAGCTGTTGATTTAGAAACAGAATTCCGTAAAGGCTTTAAAAAATTGGATAAACTATATAAGGAGAAAAAACCAGATGAATATACTAAAATCGGTAGAGAATGGGAGGAAAAAGTAGACAAGGAATTTCCAGTTACATCAGAATCAGACGATTATAGAGAACATTTGGAATTTGTTATAAATGACATATTTAAAAACAAACTTGCAATATATATAAACAAAAAAGGATACGATCCATCAAAGATGGAAGATTTTGAAAGTCCGTATGAGAAAGTTCAAAAAGAAAATCAAGATGGAGATTATGATGAGGTATTTACCCCAGAAAGTGGGGAATCTTCTGATAGCAGTACAGATGATATATGGATTAGTCCTGATGATGTAAGTATAGAATAATAGATTGGGCGTACGTCAAGCAGTGGCGTACGCCCTTACTTATTATGTGGGAGGAAGAAAGCGTTGAAAAAAGCATCAAAAAAGAAAGCAATACTAAAAGGAATAATAGATTTTGGCATGTATAACACACTGGAAGATAGATTAAGGAATTCTACAGAGTACAAGAAAAGTAGAAAAAGAGTTGGAAAAGCTCTGAAGAAACTTGATAACTTGGGTTTAAGTGATGAGCAGATGGACGTTATAGATGATGTTCTTACAGCGTGTAATGAAAATGCAGCAATATATGGTAGGAAGGCTTATATACAAGGCTTTAAGGATGCAATTACAATGATATTAGAGGTAGCGGAATGAAAGCATATATGTTAGGTATTGTATTGGGGATTGTTATATTGAATGTTGTATATGCCAATATCGTGATATGGGAAAGTATTAATAAACGAGAAGCGTAGAAAAGGTAGTAAATGACGGTCATATAAGCGTTTTAGAAGTATAGATGATGGGAGGTACGGACAGAAATGAACGAAAAGGAATTAAAATTGGTATTAACAGGTGTGACAGTGGTAACCACGATGCTGAAACTTATTATTCAACACAGAGGACAAGTGCAGAAAGGAAAGAAGTATGTATAAGGTAATGAAGAATGAAAGTGATTTAGATGACTGGATAAAATTAGTGCCAAATGAAGCAAGTGTCATATACAGTCAAATTGCCATCAAAAACCACCTTAAAGGAGTGCTAAGGACGTTTGATACGTCATACGGTATAAACCGCCGTATAGAGGGTGATTTAGGTGGTTTCGTAATTGTACTGTTTGGGGATGCTTTAGAGGTGTTAGGGCATGAGCGAAAAGTTTTGGAATATTTTAAACTAAATGCAGATGAATATGAGTTTGAAGATATATATGAACAGAAAGAGTCGGAGTGTACTGTAGAAGTAACATTCCGACTTTATTTATGTTCCTCTGATTATGCAGTACAGATAGTAAAGATTTTGAAAAAGGAGAATGAGTGAGAATGGATAATGTAGTAAAACAGACAGAATTATTAGAAAAGACTGGTGTATATGATGAAGATTTAAAACGTAGATTTTCTTTGACATTAAAGTATAACGGAATAAAGGGCAAGAAGATTCTGGTGATTGGAATGAATCCTGCTTCTAATAATGTGCAAGTATTTGATAATACCACAAACTACCTACTTAATAATCTTGGGATGATGGGATATTCAGAGATTATTGTATGGAATCTTTTTGCAGATATCTGTACAAAGTTAAAGCCAACACAAGCATATGACAATGCGGAGAACATGGAATATCTGCAAACGTTATTGGAAGAGAAGTTTCATGCAGTACTAATTGGATGGGGAAATACATTTACTGGAAACAGACGTGTAGAAGAAGCAAAAAAGCAAGTATGTGAATGTTTAAAACCACATGCTAAGAAAGTCTATGAACTTGTAGATACAGAGGGAATATATGCGGAATTAAGAACAATACATCCTTTATTTGCAGGACAGAGATTTAGTGGAAAGTGGAAATTCAGAAATTATTCTTTCCCAAAAGAGAAAGAAGAGGAGTAATTATTCGGGGCGTTAGCTTGTCTAACGCCCCTATATGTATTAGTTTTTTGGGAAAAATACAGCTATGAGTTCATAGAATATTTTGCTCAAAGTAATATTTGTTTGGTCTTTTCGGTTGGCTTGTTTTATCAATTTTTGTATTTGCTCTTTTTGGTCAGCTGAAAGTTCGTAATTTTCTTCGGGTACAGATTTGTAACGTCTTTTGGACGATGATTTTGTTTCGTTCTCGGATAAAAGGGTGCTGTATCTTTCGGCATAACGATTACTCGTTTTCAAAAAAAGGGTCAAAAAAAACGCCATATCTTTAAAAGAAACGGCGTTTGCTTTTGTCCAACGGGTTGGTTCAGCATCTATTATATCGAAGTGTCTAAGATGTTGATTGATAAAATAACAATAGTTAGGAAATGAATTTGCATTATCATCTGATGTATTCTTTTCGGGACATTCATATGCTTGCATATAAATAGCTAATAAGTAGTGCATAAAAAAATCAATACGTTCTACAGAAATAGATGTTGAAAATCCGTGATAGTTTAGATATTCAATGAGTTTGTGTGTTGTGTCGTGATTCCAATTTAGTACACGATCATAATTAGGTTTGGCATCTGGATGTTGAGCTACACAACATTTTCTTACACTGTAATGTTCCCAATTATTGGGAGCGAATAACTTAATGAGCTTGCTAAAGTGTTTCATATGCAATTTTTCTTTCATAGAAGAACCTCCTTGTAATTAAGTGATTTGGGGTAATAAAAAAGACTTAGATACTTCTGAAGAGATGGATTCTCCCATGAAGTAAATAAGACCCCTATAATATATTGTTCATAAATTTTCATTCGAAAACTTCGATTTTTTATGATTAGAGGTAAATTCTCAGAACTTTTGCAAGAATTTCAATGATAAGATAAGGCTATGGAGAGGCGCCACTCCTAAAATTTTAAATTTAGGAGGTACATAAAATGTATAAAGAAATTATTGATACTATGGAATTAGCAATGGAAGAGATTCCTTTTAACGATTTTCCATTTAAAGAAAGAACTGAAGAAGAAGCTACTAACTGTTGGAAACAAGTCTTACATGATCATATTGATGATCATGTACCATCAACTTTTATAGTTTGTACAACTATGGCAGGAGCTATATCAAAATTCTTGCAAGAAGAGTGCATAAAACTAAAAATACACGGAGGAAAGAAGGCGAAAAGAGTAGGAAAAACTGCAGTGGTCTTTGGAAATAAAAGCGGTGTATATTTACAAAAAACAGAAAAATTTACAATTAATGAGATTTGGAAACCTGATGGGTATACCTATGTATTGAATAGAGTGCCATTATTACAGGAAATTCAGACAAAAGAGAAACATTTGGAACATCACAAAACTATCATTGCAATAGATAGGAACACAACACATAAAAACGAAGGAGTGCCGACAGTATGGTTGGATGCAAGACCAGATGTCGTATGGTTTGAAGATGATATAACAGAATCGTTAATTTGGCTTGAAAGTAACGGTATACAAGGACATGGCATAAAACTTATGGAAAAGGTGCTTGATGAATGCGGAGAGTATAAAGCTAAGACTATCTTGGAAGAGGAAATTGCTAAGTTCAAAAGGAAAGCAAGTGCAAGAAATATTTATCGGAATACATCAGAAGAATTCTTTAAGCAGATAGGAATGATTCTTGTAGCCCATAAATTATTAAAGAAACGATATGGATTACATACAAAGAAAAAAGACTTGATAGAGTTTATTTTTGAAAATATCACACCAGCATGGCATGGAAAAATGATAGAACAATGCAGTGCTAATAGGGATGAGAGGTGCTAAACATGGGTTATGATGTAAAGATTCAAGAAGAGTCTGAAAAGATAAGTCGTTCTGTACTACACAAGTCTGTCGAAATAAGGGACGGACAATATGGACATTACCTGTTCAAAAAAGATGAAGCAATATACATCCCATGTGGCGGTGCAGTATTCGTACAGAACGCTATTACAGAAGTAGAAACATGTAAACAGTATTTGAATTTATATTTTGATGGTGCAGATGGGAAGAGAAGAACTATTCTCTTCCCGAGAGAAGACTTGGCAGAGAATAAGATTGTATCATTGACAGCATATGGGGTACAAGTTTCTAAAAAAACAGCAGATTACCTTATTAAGGTGATAGAGAATCAAGAAGTAAAAGCAGAACATCTTTTGTGCCATTCAAAGTTAGGTATGACAGTATGGAACGGCAAAAAGATATTTAAAGGAGCGACAGGAATAGGTCTTACGAGTAGGTATACGGGTAAGCTAAGAGTCGCCCCAAAAGGTAGCTATAAGAAGTATCTGGATATGTTACGGTCAGAAGTTCTTGGACATACACCAATGGAATTTATATTATCGGCATCTATTAGCGGATTATTGGTAGATTATTTGAAAGAAAGTATTAGTGTAGAAAATATTATGGTTCACATGATAGGAGAATCGTCTACAGGAAAGACAACAGGAGCATTACTTTCTGTATCTTGTGGAAGTGCTCCAGACTTTCTTGGAAATAACTTTGTATTCTCGTTCCAAGATACTTTAAATTCGTTAATGCGTTTGATTCCGAATTCCTACCCTACATTGATTGACGAGGGAAGTCTGCTTACAGATAGGGATATGACACAAACGTTATACAGTCTTAGCAGTGGTACAGAAAAGAGAAGACTTTCTGGAAGTATGGAAGTAAATGAATCTTCACGTTTTCGTACAGCATTGTTTCTTACATCAGAGAAAAGTATTTTAGCACAGTGCAATATGAATACTGGATTGCTGACGAGAAACTTTGAATTTCAGAATGTAACGTGGACTCGAAGTGCAGAATCTGCAGATAAAATAAAGGCTGTTATAACAGAGAATTACGGTCATATTGTTCCTAAAGTAGCAAAGTGGTTATTAGAACAGGATAAGCAAAGTCTTGTAGATAAGGTTACTCAGGAAACAAATGAAGTTGTAAAAAGAGCAAGAGAATCAGGGACATATAATAATCTGACGGAAAGAACGGCAAAGCAGACAGCGTTAATACTCATGTCAGTAGATATGGTGAAAGAAGTTTTACATATAGAGTTAGACAAGGAATCTATTAGAGATTTTATGGAAGAACACTCTCTGGTAAATAACAAGGAACAAGTATCAATTGGAAAGAGGGCAATGGAGTGGTTGTTGCAATACATTTCAAAAAATTATGCACAGTTTCTCTCTGCTGATAGTCCGGAAACAATTAGTAATTGTAGAGGTAGGTTAGAAAGAACCCAAGCAGTTCAGTTAGAGACAAATGAAGAATCTACAATGAGACTAAGCATTGCAGAGAGTGAATTTATGAAGATTCTGAAAGAAGGAAAATTCAGTGAGAAAATAACAGTGTTAAAAGACTGGAAAAATATGGGTTATTTAAAATGTCAGAAGGATAGATATGTAAGTCAAGTGAAAATTATAGGAGATATTAAGGTAAAAGGATATATTATACAGCTACCAGTTTCAGATGACAGAGTTGTGAAGTCCGTTACTATTAATGGAAGATTGGTAGATAAGTACGATGAACACAGTGTTTTTTCAATCGAAGATGATGAAGAAGATGATGAAGAAGACGATGATTTGAATTTCCCAGAAGATAATGAACAGAGAGAGGATGATAAAGATGGTAAAAACAGTTAAAGGGAGCGTTAGACCGCGTCCAAATGCAGAAAATGTTTTGTATTATGATTTGACATTAGAGTTAGGAAAAGACCCAGTAACAGGAAAACGTAAGAGATTATATTTTAAGGAAGATACAACGGACAGACAAGAAGCAGAAAATCGACTTATGATTAGAAAAGCAGAATACTTACAGGAAGAAATTGTAGAGCCATCAAAAGAAACTGTAGAACAATATCTGCTTAGATATTTAGAAAATGTTAGAAGAAATCTTAGTCCAGCAACTACAAGAGACTATAAAGGTGTGATAGAACGTTATCTGATACCAGAGTTTGGAAATATAAAATTGCAAGAATTAACAAGAGCAAAGGTTCAGCAAGTATATAATGATTGGAAAGTGAAATCAAATAAAAGTGAGAATCCTTTAAAAGCAACTACTATTAAACACATTAATCGTGTATTCAAAACTGCTTTGAATTCTGCGGTGGAAGATGGTCTTATAAAAGAAAATCCTACAAGAAGGATTAAAATCGGTAAAGATATAGAACCGAACCATCTGGATGTATATACAGTAGAGGAAATCAGAGAATTACAGAAAGCAGTAAAAGGAACAGATATGGAGTTACCAGTAGCATTACTATTTGATTGTGTATTGCGAAGAGGAGAACTGTTAGCATTAAGATACAGTGATATAAACTTTGAGAAGAAAGAAGTGACAGTACAATATACATGGGCGGAGACAGAAAGTAACCAACCAGTATTAAAAACTTGTAAGACAGAAAGTTCTTATAGAAAGATGATAGTAAGTGATTATACAATAAATCTTCTTAAAAGACAGAAGAGTATATACCTAAGAAACAAGATGAAATATGGTGAGGATTTCTGCAATAGTAATCGGGTTATATGTAAAGAAAATGGAGAACCATTTCTTCCTAAAAGTTTTACAAGGAAGTGGGCAAGAACGTTAGAAAAACATGGATTACGTCATATAAAATTACATGGAACAAGGCATAGTGCAATATCCTTATTACTATCCGAAGGAGTTCCGATTCATTTGGTACAGCAAAGAGCAGGGCATCAAGACCCGAAGATTACTTTAAGTGTATATTCCCATGTCGCAAAAGATACAGAATCAGTAGTAGCAGAAAAGTTCAATAACGTGCTGTTTTCGGCGGTTAACCAATAAGTTGGCAACCTGATTACAATTCAGGGTGTCCAGGGTTCGAACCCCTGATCGCGCACTCATGAATCACTGTTTTTGACGGCTGCGAACGTTGGGGGCGGTGGTTTTTTTCGTATTCTTCTTTAGTAAATTTGCAGGACTTATGTTATACTGTGGATAAATCAAAATGCAGAGGAGAGGATGCAAATGGGAATCTATTTGAAATAAGGCTACCGCAATCCCACTGGCTTTAGACGGTGGGTTAAGGTAGCTAAAAATCAGAAAATATTGTATACTCATGGCATGGGAACATAGAAAATCAAGGTTGAGAAAGAGGGTGACAGTGGATGTTAAAGGCATATAAATACAGAATATATCCTAATAATGAGCAGAAAATACA